>JAAUYH010219356.1_pt1 | contig 32194 bp, 21 predicted proteins | sample 7278061 | NCBI WGS metagenome assembly JAAUYH01 (sample SAMN14350203, study PRJNA611818) | marine sediment metagenome | isolation source: surface marine sediment (0.6m) | place: French Polynesia: Moorea | collected 2018-08 | reverse complement strand
GCCAAAATCACTCGCTAGAGTCGTCACGATCGCAGCACCTGTAGGAGTGACTAATTCTTTATTTATGTTGTTGCTATAAACTGGACAACCGCGCATTTCCCACAACTTTAGTACGGCTGGAACCGGTACAGTCATTTCACCATGGGCTGCACGAATGATCCCGCCGCCAGTAGGTTGCTCCGAACAGAATAATAATGGAAATCCCCGCTCGTTATTATCAATTCCCAGCCAGTCTAACCCCAAACAAGTCCCAACGATATCAACGATCGCATCTACTGCTCCTACCTCATGAAAGTGAACCTTTTGGGGATCTATTCCGTGCACCGATCCCTCCGCAATTGCTAAGTTCCGAAATACGGCTAAGCTCCACTTTTCTACTCTTTGAGGTAATTGAGCCCCTAGAATGATTTCTTCAATTTGAGTTAGATGACGCCCGTGATGGTGGTGTTGTTCCCCTACATGGTCATGAACCAAATCAACATCAACTTTTGTCGCTTCTTGAGTTCCTCTGCGGACAAGTTCAGCCCTCAGGCGATATTCACCTTCAATACCTAACAAATTCAACTTGTCTGTTAAATATTCCAAAGGTACTCCCAAACTGACTAAAGCACCCAAAAACATATCACCGGAAATACCTGTTGGACACTGAAGATAAATAATTTTACTCATGGTTAAAATTCCTGAAAACACTTGCCTTTATTGCTTTAGGCTGAAACTCTATCGAGAAGTTTTATGCCCTCAGGGTAAATTATGCCTGTTTGGAACAGTTAAATATACGAATGAATTAGGTGTTACTCCCCTGGGGGAGGTACGATAGCGAAAATATTTCCTGTAAGGAAATGCTGACAACTGATTCTTATATCCTGATTCCAAGAATGAGAATCTTCAGACTAATAAATAACTCTTAAAACTTACTGCTGCGTTTGTTGAGAGTTTTGTTGACTTTTACTCCAGTCCCATTCTTCCAGTGATTTATGGCAAAAATTCTGACAGTCCATCCTGATAATCCGCAAATACGCCGAATAGAAGAAATAAAAGCGGCGCTGCAGCGTGGTGCATTGATGCTTTATCCCACAGACACAGTCTATGCAATTGGTTGTGATTTGACTGTAAAGTCGGCAGTAGAGCGAGTGCGGCAAATCAAAAGCCTAGCAAATGATAAACCCCTAACGTTTCTATGCCCCTCTCTTTCTAATGTTGCATCTTACGCCTTCGTGAGTGATGCTGCTTATCGAATCATGAAAAGGTTGATTCCCGGTCCTTATACCTTTCTATTACCCGCGACGAAATTGGTTCCAAAGCTGGTGCAAAACCCCAAACGTAAAACAACTGGAATTAGGGTACCCAAGCACAACGTGTGCTTGGCTTTATTGGAAGCTCTAAGTAATCCAATTATCTCCACTTCCGCCCACTTTCCAGCAAATGAAACAGAAGACATAAATCTACCAATGACACGAATGGAATTATTTGACCATTTGGAAAAATTTGTTGATGTCATTGTAGACACTGGCAAAGAACCAACAATCGAGGTATCCACAATTATCGATTTAACAGGAGACCCACCGAATATTATTCGACAAGGCTTGGGTTGGCAGGAAGCTGAAGTCTGGCTGTAGAAAATTACTTCTACAGCAAGAATAATGTTTTTTAAAACACTAGCCGGGGTGCTCCAGTTTTAGGATTGTCATACTCAAAATCTGGAAGTTAAGTCTGCCACTAAACACGGCAAACTTAATTCTATCAAGGGTTTGAATGTATTTATCCTAATTTTTTGGGTGGTGTGCCACTCACAATTAAAGTTGCTTGCCAATAAACCGACACATGAATATCACCGTAACTTTTTTAGATTTTTTACAGTCATATATGTAAGCGGTAACCACAAGCAGAGCTAATGGATGGCAGCATCGGGCTAGGAAAACATTTAACTTTGTATTCCGAACGCTTTTGGTACTGTCTTAATCAATTGTAGTTAATGGTGCTATACCAATCTCATAAAAAATCATGAAAGTCAACCTTGCTAATCTACCAACTTGTAAACCCGAAGCAGAAACCCAAGTTTCTAGCACTGAATTTTCCCCCATATCTCATGATTCATTCGTAAAACTACTGTGTCAGGAAATACAGCCTCAAGTTAAGGTTGGATCTCATAAAGGTGTAGAAGCTTTAGCCAAGCGCATCGCTTACGAAGTAGAGCGTATATGTACAAAAAGCTCTCGAATTCAAACCTCAGGCGAAATCAGTTCCTGGAAAATGACTTTGGCACGTCACAGGTTACAAAAGTGCCTACGTTACTATAAGCTCGGTTCCCAAAGAGGAAGGGTGGAATTACATAGTAGCTTGGGAGCAATGGTTTATCGACATATTTCAACTCCCAATGGTCATTTAAGCTTTGATGGACGTTACAACTTAATAGAAGATTTTTTACAAGCGTTCTACATCGAAGCAATTAAAGCCTTCCGGAGAGAAAATGAACTTCCTGAAGATTACACTCCCCGGACTCGCCTACAACTAGCGGAATATATGGCATTTACAGAACAATATGCCAAGCGTCGAATTAATTTACCCGGACGTTGTAATCAACAGCTGATTATTTTGCGCGCTCAAGGCTTTAGCCGTCGTCAGCCCCAAGAAACAACCGTAGATATTGAAATGGCTGTTGAATCGGCGAGATCGGAAGATGCAGAGGCTTATCAGCGCAATTCCGCAGTACAGCAAGTTAGAGCACAAATGGTCGCTCAATCTCAGTACGATATTGCAGAGGATGCGGAGCGCAGCCGTGTAGTCGATGAACTAGTCAAATACCTAGAGTCCCAAGGTCAACAAGACTGTATAAATTATCTTGCTCTCAAACTTCAAGATTTAAGTGCTCCGGAGATCGATCAAATTCTTGGTTTAACTAGTCGCCAAAGGGATTATTTGCAACAACGTTTCAAATATCATGTGGAAAAGTTTGCTCGCACCCATCACTGGCAATTAGTTCATCAATGGCTAGGTGCTGGACTAGAACAAAAATTAGGATTGTCTTCTAACCAATGGGATAACTTTTGGAACCAACTCTCCGAGCAACAACGGCAAATGTTCCAACTCAAAACAACCCAAGAAAGCGACCAAACTATTGCTAAAAAACTCAAATGTACTCCCAAGCAATTACAAAAACGTTGGTCTCAGTTACTAGAACTCGCATGGAATATCCGTAACACTAGCCAGGAAGCGCTAACAAGTTAAAGCCTAATGAACTTTTATTTGCAAAACCTAAAGTAATTCATCATTTTTGGCTTTATTTCGTCGCTCATTATAGTTAGTTAAGCATGATAGCTGCCGATATTCAATCTACTTCATCTTATCTTTTCCAAATTTGGAAGAAATAGTAAAGAATTTAAAATCTTTCACAGACCCAATAATTCAAGCAAAATCATCATTTGTGTGAGAAAAAAGCTAAGATTTGTTCCCTGAGTTCTCGGATATCCAGTTAATTAGTTCATCAAAAAGTTCATTTAATTTATGATTCTTTATCGATAGAATTCAGACATTTCTATTAATACATTTGTATTTTTCGAGTGCATCTGTACCATCAAACTCTCTCATTTTTAATGTTTTACAGAGGTTGCAAATAGAAATGAATAATTCATATTAAGTAAAGGAAAAAAATCTGCTATTTCCGTGAAAATTTAAAATAGTCGGCATTAATAGCAGAGACCCAAAAGATGGTATTAACAAAGGGTGCACGAGCAAATAAATCTGGAATAATTTTAGAAAATCAAGTCGAAAATATATTAAGAACGTACAACTATTTCCAGATATCTCCCCATTTACCTAAAAAACAACAAAGAGAATTTATTCTCAATTCAATTCTTTTGCCCAAACGCTATGCCAAACAAGTTCATATTGGGACGGGGATTTATGATACGGATATTTATGTTGATTTTTTTGTCGTTGGTTTGCCTGAAATGCCTCAAGGTTTAATCATTGAGTGTAAATGGCAAGAAAGTGGTGGGTCTGTAGATGAAAAATTTCCTTATCTAAACTTAAACATCCAAAATTCATATCCTGCTCCAACCATCATAGTTATTGGTGGAGAAGGAATGCGAGGAGGAGCAATTGACTGGTTAAAAGCAAGAGTTAAAGATAATCACAATTTGGTTGGCGTTTATACTTTAGATCGCTTTATCGCTTGGACTAGCAAGCATATTTAGTATCAGTATTTCGCCGGATTTTTGCTGTTAATAGGATGTGATTATTAGCTCATCAATAGTGCCGCGTTTTTTAACGTTAGAATTAATAGCCCTGTTAGCTTTAATAGGGTAGATATTGAAGTTTACTTCACCGTAAATTTGCCTGATAAATTGGCAATCAGAATTAGATATCATAACTTTTACACCCCGTGAAGCTAACTCAGCACAACTATCTCGTAGCCGTGTTTGTTCGGTTTTACCAAAAGGATGCCTGCTGTAAGCGGTAAAATAACTGGTATCACTAATTGGATGATAAGGCGGGTCTAAATATACAAAATCATCACTATTGCGAGCGCGATCTAAAATTTGCTCAAAATCCGCAACTTTCACTTCAGCATTTTGCAGCAATTCAGATGCAGAAAATAACAAATCTACCTGGCAAATCTTCGGGTTATTGTATCGACCCAAAGGCACATTAAACTCGCCCTTAGAGTTGACTCGATAAAGTCCGTTAAAACAGGTTCTGTTGAGATAAATAAATCGAGCCGCAATTTCTACATCATTTTTGCCCGGTTTTGCACGTAGATTATAATAGTAATCCTTAGAATGATAATGTTCGTGTTCTTTCAGTAACGAAATTAATTCTTGTAGGCGATCCCTAACACAGCTATAAGTAGTAATGAGATCTGGATTAATATCTGTTAATATAGATAACCTAGGTCGTAAGTGAAAAAATACGGCACCGCCCCCTAAAAAAGGTTCGTGATAATTGCGGTAATTGCTGGGAAAATGCTTAATGTACTGTCCTATTAGTCTGCTTTTACCCCCAGCCCATTTAAGAAACGGACGGGGTAAAGATGGTTTGTATACTTCACGTAACATTAAATTGTAATTAAACTTACCTATATTTATTTGAGAGTTGGAGAATCATATATTATCTTACCGTCGTAATATCTTATTCTCTCCATTAAAATCCTAGCTATAGTTCTGTACTTAATTAATAATTAGGATTATTAATTCTGAAAGTTTGAACTTAGGAAGTGATAAGTGGTAGATTACAATAAAACTGCTGTTGGCAAATCAAAAAAACAGCCGTATTGTTTAGAAAAATAAACTCTAAGTCAACATGTTTGACGGATTTTGGGAGAACGTTCTTCGCTATCAACGCTATTTCATCAGTATTTTATTGGGTTTGTTGTTAAACACTTTCGCCCCTGTAATGCCACTGTTGAAACGTCCAGTAACCTCAATCGCCATTGTGGGTATCTTTGTAGGTACTTTAGTATTTTTAACTTTTACATTACGAGCAATGTTAGGTTTAAGTACAACTTGATGGAGTTGATAGTTCGGGGGCGAATTGCCCCCATGCTAGCTCAAAGATCCCTAAATTTAAATCCCTAAATTTAAATCCCTAACTTTAAAACTAAATTAGCACTACAGAGCAGCACATATGCTCTGTGAATCAGTTGCTGCTTTTAAAGTTTGATTAGCATCATCCAAAATCGCTATATCGTACAGCCATCATGGTGATATAGTGGGAACTGGTTGCGACCCTGGCAGACTATTTAAACACTTATACAAGTATTAAGATAGTAGTTTCAATCGTTAATCATTGATATCGGTTGAGATAAAAAACAGCAAACTCAACAACTGAATAGATTCATATATGGATCTACAGATGGATGTTGCTGAAAAATACTCATTATAGTGTGTTCCAAGCAAGCTGGTTTAGTAAAAACACCTCGCGTCATTTGCGAGGATATTAGTGGTATAACCTCTGTTAGGAGGAATTAGTTTATGGCTACAAATCGCCGTGTATCTCGTGTTGCGGAATTAATTAAGCGAGAAGTTAGTCAACTGCTACTTAACGGTATTAAAGATGATCGTGTAGGTAGTGGTATGGTTAGCGTCACCAATGTTGACGTTTCTGGCGACCTCCAGCATGCTAAAATCTATGTGAGCATTTACGGAACGGAAGAGGCAAAAGCTCAAACAATGGCTGGTTTGAAATCAGCTACAGGCTTTGTTCGTAGTGAACTTGGAGCAAGAGTGCGTTTGCGTCGAACTCCGGAGGTGGTATTTATTGAAGATACTGGCATCGAACGTGGTAGTAAAGTACTATCGATATTAAATCGCTTGGAACAAGAGCGCTCGCCAAAAGATTTGCTGGAGGAAAGTCAAGAAGTTGGTGAAATAAGGGAATAAAATTTAACCTGCTAATATCAGGATATATTTTCCAAGATAGACTTTCCAGCATAAATTTTCTGACTAATGCTGAGGTGAATTGTTACTTTTCAGTCTCACTAAATAAATTTGCTGATTTGTTTAAGATGTAAAGTCTAAGCCGCAGATTTTAGATTATGGAATTCAGCTACAGTAAGTTAACTGTAGAATAAAAGCTTCGTAATCCCAAGCATAAAATTTAAGTCAGCTAGTAACAATTCACCTCAAACAATTAGCAAAATATCTGACAGAAACCATAAATGTATTTTTGATTAAATAAAACCATAGCTGAAGGAAGTATCAGGAAATTACTTAAGTACCCTTTTCATCATATTGTGTACTTTCCACTGTGATGTGTGCAAAGATAACAGATACACTAATTATGTGTATGAGGAGAACAAATAGTTAATGGTAAATATTCAAGAGAAAAGTTACTATTGTCTTGTGACTAACTATCAGCTATAAAAAATCACCAATCATACAGCCACCAATTAGCCTTATCTAACCAAGCGAAAATTTCCATGTAGCTAAAAGCGCTTCATAGTAACAAATAATGCACAGTTCAAATACTGTGCTTTTTACTTATTGCTTTTCATTAATGAGTTTTCAACTTTATTAAATTAAAGAAGGTTAAGCAAAGATAAAATTCAAACTATATTACTCAATACGAACACTTTAAATTTCTATGAAAACCATAACAAATCTACAAGCATCGTAAACTAAAATCTTACATCTTCCGCTGCTTTACATAAAAGATTGAGTGATAATACTCAATAAAAATTAATATCAATTAATTAGCAAAAAATTGACTTAATATCTACATATCCAAAAAATGGGTTACATAAATCACTTATACTTGTACGTTATATTACTTGTATTTATACAGCTATGTTTCACTCCACCACTAGCTTATAGGGCTATAGCGAACAGTAGACAAGAATTAACTTGTATAACGTTGCTACACTTACTACTTCGGGGTACTATCTTGCGTAATAGCGCCAGACCTGTGCAAAATTTAGTTTATTTAGTTAAGAATTTATTAATAACGAGTAATCTTAAACCCTTATTAGTGTACGGTAGCCCTTATATCAAGAAATTACTTGTACCTCTGCCAAGGATTTATGTACTTGCTGTATCTCCTCAGGGATCAATGAATACTATCAACCAAAGCTTTAGGGGCTTTTTTTACCATATTCAATCATTTTTTGTGGGTCTGTAAAGTAAGTTCTTATCGGTATTTCCTATTTCAAATATCAAAGAGTAGTACGGCAACTTTTTAATAAAGCCACCGATATAAAATAAATGCCTTAAGCATTAGCTCAGTGTTAATTGATACCATGATTTTACTTGCGAAACACATTCAAACAAAATGTTATGCTTTACTGATAAATTTAACATAACTTTACATATTTTCAGGATGTATAGCGTCAAAATGAAAATAGTTCCGTATAGCAAACTACAGAAAAACAGCAGGTAGTTTATTGCGATGTCGTGATTTGTTCCTAAATATTTTGGGAATACTAAATAGGTGTTACTTTGTGAGTCAAAACAATGAGTGTAAATACGGTGCCTTCTATTTCTACTAGCTACTATTCTTTGGGGGTAATTCAAGACGAAGCACGTCGATTGGTGCAGAAGGGAGTAGTTAGTCGTCAACAGCCAATCTATACCCTGTGTCAGTACATACCTGCGAGGGAATGGGTTTGTATTGAGTGTGAATTAGAAAAGTGTGAATTTTTATTGCGCGATCGCATTGCAGACCTGATTGGTCGGGAAGTTTGGGAAAATGATTAATTGATACGGTATCGAGCTTTGCAATTGTGGATTGGAAGTAGACTAATTGGAGATGTAGGTTTGCAGTTATGGATTTGGAAACAAAACGTAAATCTTAAAACTACAATATTAAGTCCAAACCATTCATGTTAGTCTTTGATTTTAGATCCGAATTTTTAACTTCCCCAGTCAATTAGCACGACCTGAATAAAGTTTTTATCGAAAAAATTTCAATGAACCGCGATAGTGCAACCTTTTAGCAGTGGCTCACACCCTGTGTTTTCAGTTATTTGGTTGTTTAGTAAGTTGAATAATAATAATTAAGATCCGGAGCAATTTACGATTTCCAATTGCTCCGGTAATTTTTCTGTGAGTGAGGGGATTGGCGACTGGGGATAGCACTGCGTGCCGCCCCGCCCGCCTTACGGCATAGAGCCTGCGGCGTCGGCGGAGCCTCTGGCGATTAGCGATTGGTGATGAGGTACGGTAAAGATTGATTTAGAATACAGTCTTTTTTATTATCTTCCCATTTTTCATACAGCTAACACCATGCTGATGCCAGTTCCTAATCCCCAACTTGTTCCAAATACTGATTTAAATCTTCAATAACCCGGGTCAATTCGGCTTCTGTAGACAAACGAAGATTAGAGTCACGGATAGTCAGCAAAACTTTCGCTGCAAAGGGACTAGCCCAAATATTAGGGTTACAAAAAACTTCTAAAAATACTTCTTCTCCTTTATGGCGGTATTCCATGGGTTTTTGAGGGTTGGGTTTACCACTGCTGGGAGTTGTTTTACTTGCAACAGCCTTAAGACGATTCATCAACTCATCAATTGATGCTTTCAATTCTCGTGCTGCTGTTGGTGAGAAGCTGAAGGAAACAGAACCTTCAGTTAGATTTAATGTCAAATGAGCTGAGGACATAGGAGCTATAACTAATAGTTCTAAATGGAAAGGTTGACACTGTCCTCAAGCTTTTATTTCGGGCTACCTTGAGGAACTTGTTTTGCTCTTATCTGTGAAAGACAAGTGGTTAAAGCTGTTCGGAAGCGCCTAATTCTATTACTTGAGAACTCATCATAGTTACTGGAATATTGTACGGGAATATTTCCTTCGCGCTTGTAATCAAAAATTAAGCATATACATCGCAGGATTTAGAAGCTAGCGACCGAAATCCAAGGAGTAAAAAATCAGACTTTGTGAAAAAATTTTATTATTTGCAGTAGTAGTAACTGCATCGCTGTTGAAATACTTCTTGTTTTCCGGAGCCTCTAAAAATGACATCAATTCCTCTGGATCCGATTTTTAAGGCAATTACTAGTATCGCTATTCCTGTGATTAAAAACCAAGCACAGCGTAGTGAGATTGTAATCAAGTTACTTAAGAAGTTTAAGATAGATCCAGAACATCCACCTGCTGATTTTAGGGGAGTTTATGCTTATACTCTTGTAGAATATGGAGTTTGGAAACCGAAGCCTGTTTTAGAACTGTTCCGTAAAGAAGAAATTAAAAAAGCGTTTCGCCAAGCATTCGATCGCAATAACGCTTCAATATTGCTTTCAGAGGTTGATGATTTTATTGATGCTTATGCTTTGGGTGATGAGATCAAAGATTTGAGAATTGATATTAGGCGGGAAATTGCATCGTTTTACATTATATTTTCGGAAATTGCTAAACGTACTCGCAACCCAGCAGATACAATGATGAGTCAGCAAATTGGCTCTTTGCACCGAAGCATCACCAATATTCAAGAACAACTCAATCGACTACCAACCCTCGAAGGTATTCGTACAGAAATCGCACATTTAGCATTACCTGAAAATAATGTAGAGACGCGACACGTCGCGTCTGATGAATTCACCTTTAATAAAAATGTCCCATCTGAAAACCAATGTAGGGCTATAGCGCTAGCACAACAAATGCGCGGTTGGTTTAAAACCTTGGGTTATGACTTTGAAAAGTATGAAGTTTGGGCGGAAGAATATTTTGAGTTGATTATCAATATTCCAGTGAGGCGAAGCTTTGAACGCATCCTAGTGCGTGGGATTGCAGGTGAAGTGGGGCTAAGTGATGTTATGGCGTTGCGTAAATCAGTACAAGAGCAACGAACTGATGAAGGTTGGTTGGTTACTACCCGGCGAATTTCCCGAGCAGCACGGGATGAAATTAAAAAGAATGAAAATCGCGACCTGGATTGTTATACATTTGACGAACTGATTGACCTCGATGCTGATTTTAGCGGTTATATAAAGTGGTTGGAAACAGAAATTAAACGCCGGGAAATTGATACTAAATATGTACCGCTAGCTTGCATAAAAGAAGAAATCGATCCCGTTACTAAACAACGGATAGGGGTAAGTCGTTATGAGGAAGAAGACGGCTGGATTGATGGCTATATCGACCTTTGGTTAGATGATCCCGCAAAAGAACATATTTCTATCTTGGGGGAATTCGGTACGGGTAAAACTTGGTTTGCTTTCCACTATGCTTGGACAGCATTACAAAGATATAGGGACGCGGAAAAAAGGGGTTTAGAACGCCCTCGTTTACCAGTAGTAATTACCCTACGCGACTTTGCCAAAGCTTTAAATGTAGAAAATGTTTTAGCAGGATTCTTTTTTACTCAACATAATATCCGCATCAATAGCGATGTGTTTGACCAGCTCAACCGCATGGGTAAATTGCTGCTAATTTTCGATGGTTTCGATGAAATGGCGGCGAAAGTAGATCACCAGCAAATGATCAATAACTTTTGGGAACTGGCTAAGGTTGTGGTTCCTGGAGCAAAAGTGATTCTTACTTGTCGTACTGAACATTTTCCTGAAGCTCAAGAAGGACGGGCTTTGTTAAATGCCGAATTACAAGCCTCAACAGCAAATTTATCCGGCGAAACACCCCAGTTTGAAGTTTTAGAACTGGAGAAGTTCAATGACGAACAAATTAAACAGGTTTTATCTTTCCAGGTTGAGAGTTCAATAGTTGAGCAAGTTATGGGTAGTCCCCAACTATTAGATTTGGCTCGTCGTCCGGTGATGACTGATTTAATTTTGGAAGCTTTACCAGATATTCAAGCGGGTAAACAGTTAGATATATCCCGTATTTATTTATATGCGGTACGGCGAAAGATGGAACGGGATATTAAAGCAGAACGGACTTTTACTTCCTTAGCAGAGAAACTGTATTTTTTGTGCGAACTGTCTTGGGAAATGCTTTCCACTGACCAAATGAGCTTAAATTATAAATTGTTTCCCGATCGCATTCGGCGCTTATTTGATTCTATAGTGCAGGAACAAACCGATTTAGACCATTGGCATTATGACATGATGGGGCAAACAATGCTGATTCGTAATGCCAATGGGGATTATACTCCCGCCCATCGTTCGTTATTAGAGTTTTTTGTCGCGTATAAGTTTGCGGCTGAGTTGGGTACTTTAGCTGATGATTTTACTGAATTAGCGCGTTCGCAATCTTGTTTAGATGGAAGTGCAGAAGCTGTTGAGTATACTTGGTCTGGTTATTTCTCGCGTCAATTGGATGAAACAGGACGGAGTATTGCAATAAAACCACTAAAGAAATTTACTAGGGAGTCTTTAGAGAAATTAAGAGAAACTTTTGGGCGATCGCCACTCACGAAAGCAGTTTTGGATCTGATGTTGGGAATGGTGGGTAATAATCAGGCGCTAATTAAAGTGATTGAAGCGACGCGGGGGAGAAATGAAGATGAGGTCGCTTATGTGGGTGGAAATGCGGCAACTTTGGCGGTGAAGTTTGATAAGTGGGCATTGGAAGGTATAGATTTTAGTGGTGCAGTTATTAGGAAAGCAGATTTTAGTAACGCGAGTTTGCAGAATGTGAATTTTGCCAGGGGAAACTTGGCTGATTCTGTTTTTACTAAAATATTCGGCATTATTCTCTCGGTAGCATTTAGTCCAGATGGCAGACTTTTTGCTACAGGTGATAGCAATGGTGTAGTAACCTTATGGGATACTGCCAATAACCGAGAAATTTTGACTTTTAAAGGACATACCAACAGCGTATCTTCTGTTGCCTTTAGTCAAGATGGGGAAACTCTTGCTAGTAGTAGTAGAGACCAAACTGTTCGATTGTGGGATATCAGCGCTAGGAAATGTCTATATATTTTGCAAGGACATAACAATTGGATTACTTCTGTTGCCTTTAGCCCTCGAGGTGATATTCTTGCTAGCGGTAGCAGAGATCAAACTATAAAGCTATGGGATACCACTAATGGCAAATGCTGCCACACTTTTCAAGGCCATACTGACTCGGTACTTTCTGTAGACTTCAGCGCAGATGGGACAAAACTAGCTAGTGGTAGTAATGATAAAACAGTGCGACTGTGGGATCTCAGAAGTCGAAAATCGTTCTGTATATTGCAAGGTCACACCAGTTGGGTTGGTCCAGTTGCATTTAGTCCTAGGGGTAATATTCTTGCTAGTGGCAGTGCAGACCAAAATGTAAAGCTATGGGATATAATCAGTGGCGAATGTCTGTATACTCTAAAGGGGCACTTCAACTCAGTAAATTCTGTTGCCTTTAGTCCTCAAGGTAATATCCTTGCTAGTGGTAGTAGGGATAAAACTGTGAAACTATGGGATATCAGCAATGGCGAATGCCTTTGCACCTTCCAAGGTCATACTAATACAGTAAATTCGGTTGCCTTTAATCCTCAAAGTAATATCCTTGCTAGTGGTAGTAGAGACCAAACAGTGAAGCTATGGGATATCGCCACTGGCGAATGCCTCCACACCTTGCATGGATACGTCAATTGGGTACGTTCTATTGCATTTAGTACTCAAGGTAATACTCTTCTTGCCAGTGGTAGTGCAGACCAAATCATACGACTGTGGAATATTCACAGTGGTGAATGCTTCCGCAGCTTATATGGACATACCAATTGGATATTTTTTACTGGATTTATTCCAAATGGCAACATTCTTGTCAGTAGTGATGTAGACCAAACTATACGACTGTGGAATATTAGCAATGGTGAATGTTTACAGACCCTGAAGCTAAATACTAATAGCGTACTTTCCGTTGCCTTGAGCCCTCAAAGTCATACCTTTGCTAGTGGTGGTGATGACCAAATGGTCCGACTGTGGGATATTAGAACTGGTGAATGCCTTCGCACCTTTGAGGGTCACATCAGCTGGGTTCGTTCCGTTGCTTTTAGTCCTGAAGGTGATATTCTTGCCAGTGGTAGTGATGACCGAATGGTGAGACTGTGGGATCTAAATACTGGAGAATGCCTCTATACTTTGCAGGGGCACTCCAATTGGATTGGTTCTGTTAAATTTAGTCCTGAAGGTAATATCCTTGCCAGTGGTAGTGGAGATAAAACAGTGCGGCTATGGGATATCGAAAATGGCAAATGTCTCTACACCTTGCACGGGCACACCAATAGAATATATTCAGTTGCCTTCAGTCCTGAAGGTAATATCCTTGCCAGTGGTAGTGTAGATCAAACAGTACGGCTGTGGGATGTCAAAAATGGTGAATGCATTTACACCTTACAAGGACATAATGATTGGATTAATTCAATGACCTTTGGTCCAGACGGAAAAATCCTTGCCAGTGCTAGTGATGATGAAACAATAAAACTGTGGGATGTCAAAACAGGTAAGTGCCTCAAAACTCTGATAAATGAAAAACCTTACCAACACATGAATATCACTGGCGTCAAAGGTTTAAGCGAAGCTGAAAAATCTACCCTCAAAGCATTAGGTGCGGTGGAAGAAGTCGAGTAAATTTTTCATCACTTTAATTGTCAAAAGCTTTCAAATCTTGCTTAAGTTCAACACATTACAGAAAAATGTGTGTATAAATATAACCTAAAATACAAAAAATAAACTCCAGAGTGTAAAAATCAAGAAACACTACTGGCAGTCAATGCAATAACAATATAAATTAAGATATTAAATCTGCTGCTACAATCCAGATAATTTTAGTGACAAATTTAGTAACAAAATCTACCCGACTGGTATGAGAGAAACTATTCTAGATGTCCGTGACCTACAAGTGGAGTTTAAAAGCGATCGCAACATTGTTAAAGCAGTAGATCGTGTTGGATTCGAACTGCATCGTGGGGAAACCCTAGGAATAGTTGGAGAATCGGGTAGTGGAAAATCAGTCACATCCTTGGCGATAATGCGTTTGATACAAGATCCAGGGAGAATAGCAGGTGGTGAAATTTGGTTTAATCCCCAAGAAGATGGTACGCCAATAAATTTACTGGATTTACCCCTCGAAGAAATGCAATTATACCGGGGTGGAGAAATCGCAATGATTTTCCAAGAACCAATGAGTTCCCTTAACCCAGTATTCACCATTGGTTTTCAACTGATTGAAGCAATTACCAGACATCAAAATATTTCTCCCCAAGCAGCACAACAAAAAGTAATAGAAAGTCTGCAAGAGGTAAAACTGCTCGGTAGTGATGAAGAAATAACTCAACAATATATTGAGGAAGGTATATCAGCCGAAGACACGCGTAGATTAGCTCAGTTAGTACAGCAACATAAAGAATCAATTCTCGAACGCTATCCTCACCAACTTTCTGGCGGTCAATTACAACGGGTAATGATTGCAATGGCGATTTCTTGTAACCCGATGTTGCTAATTGCTGACGAACCAACCACCGCTTTAGATGTAACAGTACAAGCAACAATTGTTGAACTATTGCGGGAATTACAGATACGTCGCAACATGGCGATGATTTTTATTAGCCATGATTTAGGATTGATTGCTGAAGTCGCCGATCGCGTTGCAGTTATGTATCGAGGAAAAATTGTCGAATCCGGCGCAGCAAGGGAAATTTTTACCGATCCCCAACATCCTTACACCAAAGGTTTAGTTGCTTGTCGCCCCACCTTAGATCGTCATCCCCAGAAATTACTGACCGTTGCTGACTACATGACTGTAGAGGAAACAGCTACAGGGGAAGTGGTAATTAACCCCAAAGAACACCCTGAAGAATTGGAATTAACGTCAGCAGAAATTGAACAAAGACGAGCAGAATTAGAAAAAAAACCAACCGTTCTCCAAGTCAAAGATCTCACAGTTGGTTTTCCTGTGAGGGGAATATTTGGCTCCACAAAGCACCACTTTATGGCAGTTAACAGGGTTTCCTTTGATGTCAAACAAGGAGAAACCTTAGGTTTAGTAGGAGAATCAGGTTGTGGTAAAACCACCTTGGGTAGGACTTTGTTGCAATTAGTCAAACCAATGGGAGGTCAAGTTCTTTTTGAAGGTCGGAACATTACTGACATCAAGAAGAAATCTTTACAGCAATTGCGCCGAGAAATGCAAATTGTGTTCCAGAATCCCTTTAGTTCCTTGAACCCCCGTTTAAAAGTGGGAGATATTGTCATGGAACCTTTAGTGATTCATTCGGTTGGAAAAACCAAGCAAAAGCGGCGAGAACGTGCTATTTATCTTTTAGAAAGAGTGGGTTTAGATGCGGGAGCAATGAATCGTTATCCCCATCAGTTTTCTGGAGGACAGCGTCAGCGGGTTTGTATTGCTCGTGCTTTAGCATTAAATCCCAAATTTATTATCTGTGATGAATCTGTATCAGCCCTTGATGTATCAGTTCAAGCACAGGTACTAAATTTACTTAAGGAACTTCAAGAAGAGTTTAATTTAACCTACATATTTATTTCCCACGATTTGAGCGTCGTTAAATTTATGAGCGATCGCATTTTGGTAATGAACCAAGGTCAAATCGTTGAACAAGGTATAGCAGAGGAAATATATCGTAATCCCAAAAAAGAATATACTCGCAATTTAATTGCTTCGATTCCTACAGGTTCTCCAGAGAGAATGCGACAGCGTCTTCCTAAAACTCTACCTCAATTAAAAGATGAGCTTTTAGGATTAGTTCAGGGAAATTCCGCTACAGCCCAAAATTTAATAGAAGCTCAAAAAAGCAAAACCCCAGACGAATCAGAAGAATGGATTTTGGAAAAAGTTATCCAGGATTTAATTAGAGACAGACATTAGATTCAGTTATCAGTTAATGGTCATCATTTAACCAATAACCCTAACTACCCAATCCCCAACCCCCTAATTATTCTGCAAATTAACATCTCGAATTGGGAACGGAATATTAATTCCTTCTTGAAGATAGCGTTTGTGTAATTTCTTAACAAACAAATGTTTGGCTTCCCGTTGACTGAGAAATTCGCTTACAGGAATATGAACTTTATAATCAATACTAAAATCATTAAATGTGTGGAATAAAATAAAAGGTTCTCTTTCGGTTATATCAGGGGAAATTTCCCGCATTACTTCTGTTGCAACCTCTACAGTAATCTTTTCTACTTTTTCCAGGTCGCTACTATAGCTTACTCCTACATCCATTGTTACCATTAGTTGTTTAATCGGTAAATGGTAGTTAGTAAATATTGCCGAACCCAACTGAGAATTTGGAATAATCACCACATTATTTGACAGACTTTTAATAGTAGTAGTTCGCCATGTAATATCTGTGATATATCCTTCTTGACTATCTTGTAATTTGATATAGTCTCCAGTTTTAACTTGCTTGGAAAGGATTAAATAAAAACCAGAAAATAAATTTGCTAAAGTATCTTGTAAAGCCAAACCTACTGCTAAACCACCAATTCCCAAAGTGGTGACAATTGCAGAAATTTCAATTCCTATAGTTTGTAATATAATTAATGTTCCTAAAACTAAAACAGTAGTTTTAGCAAAATTAGAAATTAGAGAAGCAGAAATTCCCTCTTTTCTTTTAATAAATAAATTGACAAATCCAGAAGTTAATCTGGCAGAAACTAAGGTAATTGAGAATAGAAAAACAATTGTAATAAACTTACGCAATGCCTCCGTCACATCTGGTTTTAACTGATAACTAATAATAGCTGCGAATAAACCAGCAAGAAATAACCAGGTAAAGGTCATCCGATGTAGGGATGAAATAATAATATCGCTTCCTGGAATCTGTTTTTTGATCACAATTTGTTTGACCTTACCGTAAACGATTTTTTCACCAATAAATCCGGCGATCAAACCAATTAAAATAAATGCAACTGGCAGAATCCATTCAATTGTCATAAAAGCATCCTGTTTTATTACAAACAGAATTAATTTATCAAAACTTGTCTTGTTTTATGGTGTTTCAAACATCACACTGAAAAGTAAATTAAATTGTGAATGTAAAGATTGCTTGTCTGGCTTGCACTTCAACGTTCCATAATTTAAACATGGACTTGCCAATAATTTATCACCCGGATTATGTTACCCCCTTACCTCCAGGACATCGCTTTCCGATGTCTAAATTTGGAAAACTCTATGAACTACTATTAAATGATGGAGTTGCACATCAAAAACAATTTTATTCACCCGAACGTCCTACAAAAGAATTAATTGAACTAATTCATATTCCAGACTACGTGGAAGCATATTATCAAGGAACCTTGAACCCCAAAGTACAAAGACGTATTGGATTACCTTGGTCACCCGAAATAGTTAATCGTACTTGCACTGCTGTCGGAGGTACAATCCTCACAGCAAAACTAGCATTGCGTCATGGTTTAGCTTGTAATACCGCAGGTGGAACCCATCATGCTTTCCCCGATTACGGTTCTGGATTTTGTATTTTTAACGATTTAGCGATCGCACCCCGAGTATTACAAAAATTGGGTCTTGTATCCAAAGTTTTAATTGTGGATTTGGACGTCCATCAAGGGGACGGTACAGCATTTATCTTCCAAAATGATGACAGCATATTTACATTTTCGATGCACTGTCAAATTAACTTTCCCAGTACAAAACAACAAAGCGATTTAGATATTCCCTTGGAAGTTGGAATGGAAGATGATGATTATTTACAAACTTTAGCCAACTATCTACCAGAATTACTCTCACAAGTAAAACCAGACTTAGTCTTATACGATGCTGGAGTTGACCCACATATTGGCGATCGCCTAGGAAAGTTAGCTTTAACTGATGGTGGTATTTTTCGTCGAGAAATGCAAGTCCTAAGTACATGTGTTGGTGCGGGTTACCCAGTTGCTTGCGTCATTGGTGGTGGTTATGCAGATGATATGAAATCTCTTGTTTGGCGTCACTCACTTCTACATCGAGCGGCTACAGAAGTTTATCAACAATATCGACTTTGACCGAAAACACAAAACGAAGAGCTAGCTATTAGCTATTTTTCTAAATAAACCTACACAAACCTAAGATTTCCCTAGCGATGTCTTATTAGCATTCCCAGATCACAACAATGAACAAATTTACTTATAACTCACATAAATTTATTTTTTATTAAGAATCTTATTAAATCGAAAGGTTCAGTTAATGCTACAGATGCAGTATGTCGTCACCTCCGATACAATTTAATTAATAGGAGAGTCTAGGAGAAATAAAAAAGGTGCTATCAAAAGGCTTTGAAATTGAAATTTATACTGGTACGCCTGAAGCTGATGTCGTCGGACTCTCCGACAAGATTGTCTCTGCTCTAGATGGATTTGTTCGCGAACCAGATAATCGTAATGTCGAATATATAACTGCTCCATCTATCAATTACGAGCAGCTATTATGCGCTTTGTTACGTCCTCGGATGCAATTAAGGAAATATCTTCATAGTTTAGGGAACTATACCTTAATACCGGGAAGTACTTTGTCACTGGTCGAGGACGATCGCTTTTTCCGTTCTGACCCAACTAATCCTTACCATAGCCACATTGAAAATGCTTACGGAACCAAAGTCGTTACCGCTAGCGTTCATATCAATATTGGGATTGATGATCCAGAAACATTAATGCGAGCTTGTCGAGTAATTCGACTTGAAGCACCTCTTTTCCTTGCCTTGAGTGCTTCATCTCCATTTATTAAGGGAAAAGCTTCCGGTTTCCATTCCACTCGATGGGGACTTTTCCCCCAAACACCTAATCCTGTTCCCTTATTTGAAAGTCATGCTCATCATATAAATTGGATAGAAAATCAATTGGCGAATGGAAGTATGTACAATGTTCGCCACCTATGGACATCAGTAAGACCAAATGGCGATCACCGTCCTTACGATCTCAACCGTTTGGAACTGCGGATTTGTGACTTGGTTACAGACCCTATTGCTTTGCTAGCAATTACAGCTTTTCTTGAAGCTCGTATAATACAAATTATTGATAATCCCAGAATCGATCCTTTAACCCAATCCCAATTATCCCCGGACGAATTAATCGATTTAAATAGAAAAAATGAAATTGCAGCAGCAACTTCTAGCCTTGATGCTCAATTAAAGCATTGGAAAGATGATAGCACTATTACTGCTCGAGATTGGATAACCTATCTTCATCAAGATTTGGACATAATAGCCGAAAAAAATGGTTTTAGCCATTTTTTCTCTGAATTATTAAAGATTTTGCAAAGTGGTAACGAAGCCCAACAGTGGTTACAACTTCATGGTGTTGGCTTTAGCGCCAGGGATGTACTTATTCAAGCAATAGATACGATGAAAGAACGGGAACGGGAACTTGAACTTGAAGATAAGGTTTGTTCTTCCTTGGCTGCTTGATATTAAATGCCTGGGATTGAAACTTAAATCGTAACGACATTAAATCAACCGATGAGCAGTTAGCTTCTGTCTAACTGCTTTTTTCATTAATTTCTCTTATCTGCTAAGTATTATTCTGACAGACAGTTATTGTACAGGCATATCTCAGGTTCGCATAATAGTGTGTTTCCCATAGAATATATTGCGAACACTTGTAAATAAATGGATTGCTCTAATAAACAAGTAATTGTTTTAAACAACTTCATTGAGTATTTAATCTTTTAATTACTCCCACAACCTCAAAAATTTTACTCACGCAAAACCCAATAAATAGTTTTTTAATATTTCCTACCCTGTATTTTTTGTCCATCTATCATAAATTTTCTTTACCCGAATAAACCCTAACAATACTTAGGTAATTTCAAACATCTACTTACGGTGAGGAATACTATTTTTTGTTCTATTGAGTAAAACTACGCTTTTGCAAGCACTTTGAGGTAGATTTATTGTGACTTTAAAAATTCTAATCAATGAAGATGGATTGAGAAATATTAACAAAACCTATCAAATAACACTATCTTAAGGTAGATTACGTACTTATCTTACATTGTTTTTCTTAATACATAAATTGATTATATATGCCTCAAGTAGTATTAGTAAATCCCTTAATTCCCCCAAATACGGGGAATATTGCTCGAACTTGTGCAGCGACCAATACACAATTACATCTAATAGGACCTTTAGGATTTGAACTCAGTGATCGTTATCTCAAAAGAGCTGGTTTAGATTACTGGGAATTCGTTAAACTGCACTATCACGAGTCAATAGAAGCTTTTCGTAGGGAACATCAAAAAAATGGAGGTAGATGCCTAGGATTCAGCGTTCGCGGCAGTGTTAACTATGTTGAGTTTGAATTTCAGCCCAATGATTGGTTGCTCTTTGGGAGTGAAACCGAAGGGTTACCACCCACAGTCATCTCCGAATGTGACGCAACTGTTCATATTCCAATGAGCCAAAAAGGTGTTCGCAGCTTAAACTTATCTGTCAGTGTTGCTGTGGCGTTATTTGAAGCTCGTCGCCAACTAGGATATCTTCAATAAATTTAATTAATCACATAAACTATTATGGTGATTGTTACTTTAAGTGTAAATACATAATAAATTTCATTAAAAGTTTAAAATTAATCAAAGATAAAAAATATACTTAATATTAATATTGTGCCTGTGTAAAAAATACAGATTTATATAGTAATTTTCCTGATGATCGCCAAATCTGCCAACAGTACTTCAAAGTAAGCAGGTCTAAATATAAGTAATTTATATAATTCATCTGATTCAGTCTGAGAATCGAATGATATATTTTAGTGATTTCGTATTTTTCCGGACTAGGGTCAAAAAAAGGTGAAAAGTTGTCTGAGCGTGAGTTTGAGCGAACGCACCCAGAAATTCTATTCTCGTGACAATTTGGGAGCGCAGAAACACCTGCGAATTTATACGGTTGAATTCTCAAGCAAAATCAACGTACATTCACTTTTTGAGAAGGCAAGTTAACTTGTAGAAATCTAAGGGATTACTACAGCAAGGACACACCTCTTTTACGAAGTCTTTACATAAGCTTCCTTGGATAGCCAGTAAACTCGTCAAATATATACTTGTCTAGTTCTGGTTGGAAGGGGTAAAACAGATGAAGACAGGTGTAAGAGAGAAAGACACGATAAGACAGCGGACTGTGAAACTGATTATCCAAAAACAGAAAAATTTATTCTTGTGTTTAGGGTGTGAACTTGTCTAAAACTAGAGAAGCAGGTTAATCTTGCCTAAATCATCTCTAGTGGAAGTGATCTTGATCAATTTTTATTAGCGATCTAAATCATTGACTAGTATCCGACTAGAAATCGAGGTCAGTTAAGCGCTAGCGATCATAGGAGGTCGTCTTTGAAACGAGCATTAAAGAAGAGAGCAAATGCTGTGGTTGAAAACACTGTCAGCGATGATGTCTCGATGGGGCAGATAGAGGAATTAGACAATTCCAAGGCTTGTCGTCGAGCACGTACCAAAGCCGCCATGATTGGTTTGGCTATCTCGATGGGAGCTACCAGCCTTTTGGTGACTCGACAAAGCGATCAAGCCCTGGCAGCAGAATCTGTAGGCAGCCAAAAAGCAGCCTCTTCTCTTCCTGCTGCTTCTGAGAACGATGTAAATTTTGCTCCAAGAAAAACTTCAGAATATGGAGTCTTTTCTAATGTAAGCGTGCCGGATAACCCACAGACGGTAGACATCAAGGCAATACCTGAGTGGAAAGGGCTTGGCACAAAAGGACAAATAGCAGCGTTAAAGTCAGCAAAACTTCCTTTGCCTAAAGTAGTTTCTTCACAAAGTGCAGTTAAGAATGCAGCTTCACTCAAGGAAACTCTTAAAACAGCCAAGCAGCAAACAAAAGCACAGAAGGGATTGGCGGGAGAGCAAACCGTATCATCTAGCAGTCGCCCACAGACAATAGTCCCAACGACAAACTTGGATGGAAACGTTAATGCTCAACTTAAAGCTCAACAAGAGTTTGCTATTCAACGCTTACAGGAAAAATCTAATAACCTAAGAGCAAGTTTGGCAAAGCTGCGTTCTGGGGGAACCAAGAGTCCATCTGCAATTTCCCACAACTCAGTTAAGTCATCAAACTCAACTGAAAAATCAGTCAACAGTGTTGCTCGGAGTGGCAGGCAAATTTCGGATAATGTAAAAGCTTCCGAACAAGCAAAATCCATCAAAAGGTTTAATCCTGGTGTAGTTGCAAATATACCAGCACTCCCAGGTGTTGTTACACCAGCAGAAAATCAACCCTATTCTGTTAAGTCAGGGGATACCCTAGGTGAAATAGCACAAAGTTATGGTACTTCTGTTACCGAACTTGCAAGGGTCAATAAGCTTAACGATCCAGATAAGCTACAAGTAAATCAACAGCTAGTTATACCTGGTCAGCAAGATCGTATTACTAGTAGTGTAACAACAATTGCTTTTAACCCTAATTTTAAATTAAACGGCCACGATTACGGTGGCAAAAATAAAGCATCTACGCTTGCATCAAGTGAAATTGGGGTAGATCCAAAGTCTACTATTGGCTCAGAATTATTCAGTAGTACAAATCAATCCTCTACCGGAGAAGCAGCTTACGGTATGGGTGGTGAAGCTACACCCCTAGTTTTTGCTGAAATGCGCTTGGCAAGAGTCAAAGCAGCAAGTGATAAAAATCCCAAGTATAATCAACGTCTTCGCAGTTTAAAAGCAGAAATTGAAAGATTACGGGCAAAGTACCGCGCTCAAAAATCTCGTGAAGGTAAAGCATCTGAAGTAGAAGCAGTTACACTTCCTCAGAACAAAAATGCTTCAACCTCTAGAAGATCTATAAAGCAAAATAATAATGTATCGGTACCAATTGCTGTCCCCACAGCAGGTAGCTCAACATTAGCTACACAAAATAATGGGGCAGTGCCCATTCCAGTACCTCAACCAAAATCAGTATCTTCGATTTACGGTAGCCGCTATAATTCACAGTTTATTCAACGGAATAACTCAGTTGTTACTCCCAGAACAAACAATCTTTCTACGCCATTACCACCTTTAGCGGCGGCTGGTAGATATTTGCCCAGACCAATCGAAAACATTCAACCCAAATCCAAAGGTTATATTTGGCCAGCGAAGGGAGTTCTTACTTCTGGATATGGTCCACGTTGGGGAAGAATGCACAGGGGTATTGATATTGCAGCTCCTACGGGAACTCCAATTCATGCTGCGGCTGCTGGTGTGGTTAAAAAAGCTGGCTGGAACAGAGGTGGTTACGGCTATCTGGTAGATATTCGTCATCCAGACGGTACGATAACTCGCTACGCTCACAATAGCAAGCTTTTAGTTAAGAAGGGTCAGCAAGTACAGCAAGGACAGAAGATTTCCTTGATGGGAAGTACTGGATTTAGTACCGGTCCCCACTTGCATTTTGAAATTCGTCCAAATGGTCGGGCGACAAACCCAATGGCTTTCTTGCCACCGAAAAAGAGGTAAATTTTCTCCGAATACAACTGAATAAAATACCGTTCAGTTGAGGGAGTTTTTCTCCCTCATTTATTTTTTGCTCGCTAGTAATTGTAATAGGTATAGCGCTACACGCAATTCAAAATTCAAAATATGACCTGCGGTCACGCTTTGCTAACAAAGTTCAAAATTATATTACTCATAAGTTTTAGCACGTCTACGATGAAAAGGATTCATCAATGTCTTCACCTAAGTACTTAGTTCTATAATTGGTGAGTGGTAATTTATTATCTCTTTTTCCAGCAGTTAATTTACTCTGATTTAAGGATTTATTAAAAATTTCCGTCAAGGGGTAGTCAAGAGTAAATTTGTATGATAACTTAATGAATAATGCAAAGCTTTAACAGCTTATATATGGCTCAGTAGCTCAGTTGGTTAGAGTAGGGGACTCATAAGCCCTTGGTCGTCAGTTCGAGTCTGACCTGAGCCACTAAAAACTTAATAAAGATAAAAAAAATAGTAACCGATATTTATAGATGTTACCAATAAAGTAGCTCTTAATATCGGTATTTTTTGTTTTTATCTATTGCATTGCTTGGTATATCACGGCGGAAATAAAGCACCTGTTTATAAAATGTCAAAGCTATAAAAAACACTACTTTTGACTTATGTCCTACGGACACGTTGTAGCTATTGCTGCGCTACCTATAGCTATGCTACCTACGGATTGGATCTGGCGCTACCTTACGGTTAAGCCTTACAGCATAGCCTAGAGGCTCCCTCCGGTAACCTTACGGATTAGCCTCTGGCTGGGCTAACGGCGCAAGCCGCGTGCAATCCGCAAATGACTTCCGCGCAGCGGTAACAGTATTACTTAGGAAAATGGCGAATGATTTCTGCTACCGACCAAGCTTGAGCAACCGCACCTCTGGGATTATGAGGCGGATCGCCATCAAAAATTTCTGAAATTGAACCGATACAAGCTTGATTCAAAAAACTATTGAGTATAGGCTCCCAATCAAAAGGCAATGGTTTACCTGGAAAAAAGCGTTCCCAAGACCTAACGAAAGGTCCAATAAGCCAACTCCAAACCGTACCTTGATGGTAAGCGCTGTCCCGTTGAGTCGAATCACCTACATATTTACCAATATATTCTGGATCGGAGGGTTCGAGACTGCGAAGACCGTAAGGAGTTAGCAGTCTTGAAGCTGCTAATTCAAGTATCTGTTCCCCCTGTGATTGGGAAAATCCACAATGGTACAGGGAAAGTGCTAAAACGGCATTGGGACGAATTTGACTATTTCGACGATCATCTGGCTCAATGCTGTCGTATAAGTATCTCAACTGGGAATTCCAATACTTTTGTAAAGACTCTTTTACTTGTTGTGCTTGTTGACTGTACCTTTGAGCTTGTTTGAGATATTTTAAAGAATCTCCAACTTGAATTTCACTTAAACGTTTTGCCCATTGAGCAGACCAACATAAAGCCGAAAACCACAAGGCATTTACTTCTACAGGTTTACCACGTCGGGGTGTAACAGCTTTTCCTTCAACTAAAGCATCCATCCAAGTCAATGCGACTCCACGGGCATCCCAACTAATAAGTCCATCGGTAGAATCAACTTGGATATTATAAAGAGTACCGCCAATAAAAGCTTTATATATTTGTTGTACTACTGGATATTGAGCAACTAGAAAATCCCAATCTTGGGTTGCTTCTAAATATAGTCCCAAAGCTTCAATCCACCAAAGGGCTGCATCAATGCTGTTATAAGATGGTTCCCCATCAACATCTGGGAAACCGTTGGGTATAAGCCCATGACGACAATATCTGCCAAAAGTCTCAAGCAATCCTTTGGCTAGTTTAAAACGCCCTGTTACTAATGTTAAACCTGGTAAAGCAATTAAAGTATCCCGTCCCCAATCATTAAACCAATGATAGCCAGCAATGACGCTTGGTCCAGAAATAGAAGCACGATAAACAATAAATTGTTCGCTAGCTCTGAGTATTTTTTGCCACAGAGTATCACGTGGTATATATGCAGTAGGATTAGAGTTGTTAACTAAATTTTCTTCTAATCCTTTTTCTGTCCCTTTCGACATGCTCCAGCCAAATATCTGATTTAACCTACTTTCTTCCGCCTCAACAGCCTTGGAAAAAGTTTCATAATTTAGTGGAGTGTGATCGTTGATTAGAAAACCAACTTTTGCCTCTAAAGTAACTGTATCTCCTGGTTGGAGAACGACATTTAAGTAACCTGGGCTGTAAAGGTCTTCGCGATCGCCTAATCCTCGTCGCGTTTCTTCTGGGAGCCCATAATTCCAGTACCAAACGGCTTCTGCTTGATATTCTCCTCGGGTCCAACGCAATTGCCAAGGAGTACCAAAATCTCCGGCATTGATTGATTGGAGACAGATTACCCGTTCTCCAAGAATTTGTGAAAACAGTAGATCTGAAGTTTCTTTTTGTTGATGATGAAAATTCCGATCAGCAATTAACAGGCGCAGTCTTAACACCCCTACATCATTGCCTTCATATAAATAATGAACTAAAATTCGGTGGCAATATTGGTTGTTAGGGGTTTTGGAAAATGATGCTTCTTCTCCTATCCCACCCGTCGGGCACAAAAAATTTTCTCCCAATCCTGAGGGCATTATCATCCGTCTAGTAAGTTGCCACTCTTTATCCCCCCAAACCCATTTTGGAACAGGATTAATCTGAAAATAACGTAATAATTCGTAACCAGTTGGTTCGATCTGACCGCTACCCCAAAAGTTAGTCCCCGCAACTACAACCTCACCCCCAATCTCCAAGCTAGCTTCCAAATGGGATAGCAGAAGGGTTCTTCCTGAGGGCGGACTAGTTGCAGCAAACAACCAACCATGATAGGTGCGAGTCCTAACATCCGAAACAGTACCACTGGCAAACCCCCCCAAGCCATTGGTAAGCAACCATTCTCTTGTATCTAAATCAGCCATTTATACTCAAAATCGTTATGACTATGATATAGTCGTAACAGTTCGTAATTTAATTGTCAGTTGATGGATTAGCTAAATTTAATAGACGGATCCATCTTCACAAAGCAGTAAAACTTGTATAGCTTTAAGGAGATATATTACTATGCCTCTGACTTACGCAACAGAAGGATGCCTTCGAGTCGGTCAACAAGCCCCAGACTTTACAGCTACTGCTGTAGTGGATCAAGAATTTAAAACAGTTAAGCTTTCCGACTATCGCGGAAAGTATGTTGTTTTATTCTTCTATCCTTTAGACTTTACCTTTGTTTGTCCTACAGAAATTACTGCTTTTAGTGATCGTTACGAAGACTTTAAAAAACTGAACACCGAAATTCTTGGAGTTTCTGTTGACAGTGAGTTTTCCCACCTAGCATGGATTCAAACTGACCGTAAACAAGGTGGTGTTGGCGATCTTAATTATCCCCTAGTTTCAGATATTAAGAAAGAGATTAGCGCGGCTTACAACGTCTTAGATCCTGAAGCAGGCGTAGCACTACGCGGTCTGTTCATCATGGATAAAGAAGGCGTAATCCAACATGCGACCATTAATAATCTTTCTTTCGGTCGTAACGTTGATGAAACTCTCAGAACATTGCAAGCGATTCAATACGTCCAAAGCCATCCTGATGAAGTTTGTCCTGCGGGTTGGCAACCTGGGGAGAAAACTATGAACCCAGATCCTCAGAAGTCCAAAGTTTACTTTGCATCCATTTAAGTACGACTACTCAATACTAGACTAATTGCCGTCAGCCATAAAGTCATTTATTATGTTTGGCTTCTGCAAAATCTGACGGCAAATAAATTTATCACTATAAGTTTTCAAGTATCCTAAATCCTAAAATTTGTATCCAGATATGGTTTTAAAAGCTAACTAAGTTAAGTATGGGCAAATTAAATAGTAAAAATAGTACAAAAGTCCCAAAATCGATAAAATCTCAAGATTAATATTTACAGAGTTACAAAATTAAGAATTGACTTAATAATCAAAATTAAAAATCGGAAATAAATTATTTTATAGCCAGGATAAATAAAAATATTTTTACTATGCCCAATCCAAGTGATTTTAGCGGTTTATTCAACAAACGTTTTCTGGATAATTTCCTTCCTATTCCTGCTACTAATAGATTTCAATTAGGAAATTCAACTCCAGACTTTAAATTGCCAGATATTACTAATGGTAAATTAGTCAAATTATCAGAGTACAAAGGTAAACAGCCAGTATTACTGGCATTTACACGTATTTTTACAGAAAACCAATATTGCCCCTTTTGCTTTCCTCACATCAAAGCCTTGAAAGATAATTATGAACAATTTCAAGACCGGGGCATAGAAGTTCTCTTAATTACCAGTATTGACGAACGACAAAGCAAAATAGTAGTACAAGATTTAGGCTTGCAAATGCCTTTACTTAGCGATCCTAGCTGTCGTGTATTTCGCTCTTACGAAGTTGGACAAGCATTAGGGGCACCTTTACCAGCACAATTTGTTTTAGACCAAGATAGAAAATTACGTTACAAACACTTATTTTCTTTCTTCGAGCCTAACGCTACTATTGATACTTTATTAAAGCAATTCGATTAAAGCAATTCGACTGAAATACTTTATTTTTGGTTGATTTTTTGATTTTTCATATTTTTGATTCTTCATACGCTGCTCATTTGTCTCGAAGCAGCTATGTCGCGGATCAAAGGAAGTCTTGAACGAATATATGTCTTAATCGTTGTTGTTTCTACTCGATCTAATCTTTTTTCTTCAAGTTGTCCTAGCAGTTGTTCGATTAGTTCAGTGTCGCTAAATTCAAGAAGGATACTTGCTTGAGTTTCTTCAACTACAGACCACAAATGTCGCAATGTTGATGATGAATGTTTCACGGGACCTACTCCCACTGCAAATATTGAATTTTTGCAGTTTGTATAATTTTGCTATTGATAGATAACTGTGTCAGAATCAACAGAAATCTTGATAAATATTTTTCTTTGTTTCTAATTTTTAGATGCCATAAGAAGTTTATATATGTATGGCATTAGTATTTTAGAAAACAAAAATTATATTTAGAGATATTTTGAGCAGTAAAAGCCAAGAATTATTGAAAAAGTAAAAAACAAAGCTACCAAAGTGAGAAAATAATATTTCTTTTTTTGGGTATATTCTTCACCTACCTCTTCTGATTTTTTCTGTTTGTATCGGGCAAAGTAGTACTTATTTTTTGGATAAATTTTTACGATCTTCTTAAAGACAAAAATCAGTTTATCTTTGCCTAATATCTATCTCTATAAAAATATTAGATGACAAATCTAAAGAAAAGATTAAATTTTAAGAATTATGTCTAATTTGATAAAAAACTCAACAAACACTCAAGTTTAAACATTAAAACAGTTAAGCTCTATACCAATTCCAGAAAAATTAACTGTAGAAAGATAAATTTTGGGAAAATAAATTTCATAAAATAATATTACATGTAGATCTTTACAAGGTTGACTCAAGAAAAATCTACAAAAAGTGCCTATTATAAGGATTTAATTGTGCTTAACGCCATAAATCCTCAAAATATTTTTGTTTTCAATACCTCATCTGTTACTGCGTCTAAAATCTCCCAAATTCGGTCTAACCAATCAAAATGTTCTGGTTTCATCAAACAAGAGCGCAAACAGGTAATGTACTTTTCATCCCATTCAATATCTACTTGATCTCCCTGCTGAAAAAACTCAATGGGAAACTTAGCTAAGGCTAGATGCAAATTTTGGGCTGCAGATTTTTCAAAAATTTCTTGGGATAGTAGTGAAGCTTTACTGACCCTTTCAGCTTTTGGAACCCAGATTACTATGTCTAACTCGGGTGGAAAAGCAGTAATAAATTTGCGATCGCTTTGTAGTTTTTCAAATAAATTGATTGCAGCTTGTCTGGATTTACTCAAATCAATGGCGAATTTACCATCTCTAACCATTGGTAGTAATTTCTGAGTTGCCCATAATGCTACAGCAGCTGAACCAGGACGAGAACATTCTAGGCTAATTTCTCCTAAATGTAATTCCTGGGAACTAAAGTAAGTGTAGGGTGAATCATGTTTATAAAATTGACCTACCGCAGGGTCTTTAAATAAAATACAGCCACAACCATAAGGCTGTAATCCATGTTTGTGAGGATCGATAACAATAGAATCAACTTGTGAAATCGAATCAAAAATAGCGCGGGTACGATCGCTTAAATTATCTATTAAAGTAAAATAACCGCCATAAGCTGCATCCACATGGATACGGAAATTATATTGGGACTGTAACTCAATAATTTCTGGTAACGGATCTACAGAACCTGTGGCTGTGGTACCCATTGTAACTACAACTGTACCAATATCCCCTCCATCTAAAAGTTTTTCCAGGTCGCTCAAATTCATACGTCCTTGGTTATCACACTTCACACTTTGAAATGGAAGACGTAGAACATTACAAAGTCTTTTGTGGGTGTAATGTGCTTGAGAAGAAGCTAGTATTTTGCTTTTTGGATTTTGCTTTAAACTTGCGACCCATAAACCTTCCAGGTTAGCCATGGTTCCACCGCTACACAAATGTCCCAGGTGGGTTTCCCAACCAAACATTCGAGCAATTTCCCCAACAGCTTCTTTTTCCATTACCGAGCTACTGCGTCCTCCATCAAGAGCGTGGTTGTTGGGGTTAATCCACAATGACAGCATATAAGCAAGACGGGCGATCGCTGTTGGTGGCTTAAGCATTTGTCCCACATATAAAGGATGATGGTAAGGAAAATTATCTTGCATGCGGGCTGCAACTTGGAGCAAAACAGGTTTAATTGTTTCTAGATCGGGAGTTGGATCGAGTTCGGGAAGGTTTTGGAAACCATAATCAAGTTTTTCTAAAGCTTCTTGGAGTAAGTTGAGGCTTTGTTTTTCTAAAGTCATTTATTTATTTTTGTATTTGGAGCGAACAGTGTGTGCTGAATACACAAATAAAGAAAATTAGTGAATAGTTGGAGTTAATAGAGGATTTTACGCAGGCTGGTTATAGCCAGCAATTACTAACCTATATTTATGTCCGCTACTACTCAAATATTATAAAAGTGAAGTTTTTAATACCGACGATCGCAGGATTCCGATTTTTACGATTATTTATTTTTCAAAAATATTGATTGAGCAATTAAAACAACGTAATTTAAAATTACTCGCTGAAAAGTTATTCTGTTTTATGTAAATGATTTTCGCTCACAAATACATATCATATCTCGGGATGCATAAATAATCTTTCAAGTTTTTATTGATTTATCTAAATTTTATTGATTTATCTAAAATATATTGGCTCGATTTTATGTTGACTCGATTTCTATTTAATAAATTTTCACTAGATTTTATTCATTATTTTTTAAAAACATGCTTTATAAATCAAGTTTTTTTTTTACAAATTAATCATTTCCAATAGGTAAATAATCTTAAAATATGTTATTTAAATAAAGATTTTATGAATAAGTAATAATTATCCTATATTTGCATAAAACTATACTTTACGTCTCTATGATTTCTGTAATTTTATAAAAATCATATTCTATTTTTGATTATATAAAGTTTATGAATAACCACATAGAAAATTGGCGAACATACTTTTATACGGGATCATGTAGGCATTTATTCAATCTTCAATTTTTAAAGATTTTGTTTTTATTATTATTTTTTACAATTGTTATTTACTTCATGTTTTTTGTAAATTCAATCAATATTATATTTCTTTGTATATTTATTGGAATTATTTATGATTTTTTAAAAAATAGAAAAAAAATAGAAAAAATTATGTATAAGTCAAAAGAAATTAGACATAAAGCTATAACAGGTAAAAATGAGGGAGCAATTCAAGACGACTTACATAAAAATTTAGAACAATTACAAAACACAAATATTAATACAAGAATATCTGGAATTCATGCCTTAGAATCTCTAGCTCAAGATTCACCTCAACTTTATTGGCAGATAATGGAAATGATCGCCAATTACGTAAAGCAGAATTCTCCCATCCCAAAGACAAAGGATAATAAAGAAAATCTTCGGATTACCAAAGATATTCAAGTTGCTCTGAATTTTCTTGGGAAAAAGAGTAGCAATGAAAATGAAAATAATAGAATAAATCTTATAAACTGCGATTCATGTAGTAGGAATTTTGTTAGTACCGATTTCAGCACAACTAAACTTACTGCGGGTAGTTTTTGGCGTGCAAACCTCAGTCATACTAATCTTATTGGGGCTCAACTTGAAGGTACTAACTTTAGTAATACTGACTTTAGAGGTGCAGACCTCAGCAATGTTCAATTTGAGGGTGCAGACCTAAGCACAGCACTGCTCCAAGATGCAAATCTCAGTAATGCATTATTAGAAAATGTTAATTTTATTGGTGCCCAACTTGAAGGTACAAACCTCACTAATGCCCTAATTGAAGGTGCAGATCTGATTTGT
>JAAUYH010008165.1_pt1 | contig 32208 bp, 31 predicted proteins | sample 7278061 | NCBI WGS metagenome assembly JAAUYH01 (sample SAMN14350203, study PRJNA611818) | marine sediment metagenome | isolation source: surface marine sediment (0.6m) | place: French Polynesia: Moorea | collected 2018-08 | reverse complement strand
GTCTTCACGGCCACCGCCGCGATCTTGCAACCAATTACAGGATACTTCCTTGCCCGCGCCGCGGGATGGCCCGTTTTCGAGGGATGGCTTGGCCTTTCGTTGGTCCTTTACGTCATCGTCGGGGCGTTCTGGTTGCCAGTTGTCCTTTTTCAGATGCGCATGCGCGATTTGGCGAGGCAGGCGAGTGACGCCGGTGAAGCGTTGCCGGCGGCATATTTCAGGTTATACCGCATCTGGTTTGCCTTCGGATTTCCGGCTTTCTTCTCGGTGCTCGGCATCCTTTGGTTGATGCTCATGAAACCTGCGCTGTGATCAGAAACCAAGCGGTGCCAGGACCTTTTTGAAGTCTTCGAAGCGACTTCCCCCCCAAAAAAAATAATCACACGCGCCCGCTGTTCATTTCGGCATGGATCACATGCGCATTCCTGCAGTTTCAACTTGGAAATTCTGCGCATAGGTTCGCGCATGAAGGAGAATTGACCATGCCTGCAATTGTCGAGGTCGAGGAACTGGACAAGACCTATGAGGGTGACTTCAAGGCACTTTCGTCCGTTTCGCTTGAGATCGAAGAGGGAGAGATCCTTGCGCTTCTGGGGCCAAATGGTGCCGGGAAGACGACGTTGATCTCGACGATCTGCGGTATTTCGATTCCAACGTCCGGGCGGATCAGTGTGAGCGGGCACGATGTTGTCACGGACTGGCGCGCGGCGCGGCGGCTGATCGGGCTGGTGCCACAGGAAATCAACCTGGAGCCCTTCGAGTTCGTTGGCAATACAGTCCGGTTTTCGCGGGGATTGTTCGGCAAGGCGCCAGACGAGGCGTTCATCGATCAGATTCTGACGGACCTGTCACTGATCGACAAAAAGGGCTCGCGCATCGCTCAGCTGTCAGGGGGCATGAAGCGGAGGGTTCTGATTGCCAAAGCGTTGGCACATGAGCCCCGCGTACTGTTTCTGGATGAACCGACGGCGGGCGTCGATGTTGAATTGAGGCGTGACATGTGGGCGCTGGTCGAACGCCTGCGCTCAGAGGGAGTGACGATCATTCTGACTACCCACTACATCGAGGAAGCCGAGGCCATCGCGGACCGGATCGGCATCATTCGTTCGGGAGAAATCCTGTTGGTCGAAGAAAAGAACAAGCTGATCAAACGCTTGGGCCGAAAGACATTGACGGTAGAGTTAAAGGAACCGCTGACGCAGGTACCGGATGCCCTGTCGGATTTTGACCTTCAACTCAGCGAGGGCGGGAACGCTTTGATCTATGCCTATGATGCGGGTGCCGAGCGCACCGGTATTACGCGCCTTCTGTCGTCGCTCCAATCTGCCGGGCTGGTACTGGCGGATTTACAGACCAACGAAAGCTCGCTTGAAGACATCTTTGTCGATCTGGTCCAGGAGGATGCGCAATGAACTGGTACGGCATTGCCGCAATCTTTCGGTTCGAGATGGCGCGCTTCTTTCGGTCGATCATTCAATCCATCGTTTCACCGGTTCTCTCGACCTCGCTTTATTTCGTGGTCTTCGGCGCAGCCATTGGCAGCCGCATTCCCGAGATCGAGGGCGTGTCCTATGGCGCCTTCATCGTGCCGGGGTTGATCATGCTGACGGTGTTGCAGCAATCGATCCAGAACGCGGGTTTCGGTATCTACTTTCCGCGCTTCATCGGCACGATCTTCGAGGTTCTGTCTGCCCCACTGTCTTCTTTCGAGATCGTGCTGGGTTACGTCGGCGCAGCGGCGGTCAAGTCGCTTATGATCGGGCTGATCATTCTGGCCACGTCGTTCTTTTTTGTCGACATAACCATTCAGCACCCGTTCTGGATGATCACCTTCTTGATGATGACAGCGATCAGCTTCGCCCTGTTGGGGTTCATTCTGGGCGTCTGGGCCAAGAACTTCGAACAACTGAACCTGGTGCCCCTGCTGATCGTCACGCCCTTGGTGTTCCTTGGCGGGTCGTTCTATTCGGTCAGCATGTTGCCGCCCTTCTGGCAAAGCGTTTCGATGTTCAATCCCGTGCTTTATCTGGTGTCAGGCTTCCGCTGGTCCTTCTTCGGGATGGCGGACGTTCCAATAACCGCCAGCCTGATCGCGATCATGGGCTTCATGGTGGCCTGTCTAGCCATCGTCTGGTGGATCTTCAGAACGGGGTATCGGCTGAAGGTCTAGAGCTTGGTGAGGCTGCAGGCCGCCAACTGGCGGTTGGTAACCTCGGGGTCGCAGAGCCGGGTGGCGTCGGTATTGACGGCGGCACTTGCCGCGGCGGTACCGAGCTTCAGGCAGTTTTCAGGTTCATCTTCCCGCGCCAATGCGAGTGTGAAGGCGCCGACGAAGCTGTCGCCCGCACCAACGGTCGAGACGACGGGCAATCGCGGGGTAACAGCGTGCCAGGCACCGTCTTTGGTGGCCATGACAGAGCCATCCGCGCCGCGGGCGATGATCACGATGCGCGCAACGCTTTTGTCGATCAGTTCTCGGGCGAATGCAGCGGTATCTTCACGTGTCGGCAGAGCGCGTCCGGCGAGGTCTTCGCCTTCCTCGCCATCCATCCGGAGGACGAAGAGCGCCTCCTGAGGTGTTTCGACCAAGTGGTGGAGCGCAGGGCCGGAGGTATCGACGATCAACCGCGAGCCGCGACCGGCAATGTGTTCCGCGAGGATGGAGGGGAAGTCCTTGGCCACCCCCGGTGGCTGGCTGCCGGAGAGGACGACCAATGTGTCATCCGTGGTGGCCTGATCAACGGAGGCCAGAGCGCGCGGCACGTCGTGATCTTGCCATGCAGGCCCCGGCATGACGAAGCGGAACTGTTCGCCCGTCGTCTGGTCAATCACCGACATCGATTGGCGGGTCTCGCCCGGACCCTGGAAGGCAACCGTGGGCACGCCTTCGAGCGCCAGGAGTTGTAGCAGGTTGGCCCCGGTTCCCGATCCGATAGCCACCAGCGCCGTTGCTTGCCCGCCCAATAACCGGATGGCGCGCGCAACGTTGATGCCGCCGCCACCAGGATCGACCTGTGGTTCCGTGCAGCGGAGTTTGACACCCGGCGTAATGCCCTTCGACGTCGTGCAATAATCGACGGTCGGATTAAGAGTGATGGTCAGGACGTGCGATTTCATAGGGCCGACCATGTCGTGTTAGCGCAATCACGGCAAGAGGGATTGCGCCTCGCTTTCGCGCGCCGCGGTATGCGAGGGGATTTCATCCCCTCGTACTCCCCTAGGATATTCGAGAACGGGCGAAGTTCAGATATTTGGCTTCTGGGTGAGAAGCGGCATCACATCCGCCATCTCGGGGCCACGTGGCTGGCCGGTAATCGCGAGCCGGAGCGGCATGAAGAGGGATTTGCCCTTTCGACCGGTTTTGCCTTTCACGGCCGACGTCCAGTTGGACCACGTAGCGGCATCGTAGGGCGGCTCGCCGAGCAACGATAAGGCCTCGGCCACGAAGGCGCGGTCGTCGTCTTCGACCATGGGCGTCACCTGACCCTGGAACATCGGCCACCAGTTGCCGGCCTCGGCGCGTGTCGCAACATTGCCCCGGACGGCGTGCCAGTAGGCGTCTTGTTTCTCATCCGGCACGCCTGCGTCTGACAGGATCGCGGCCACGGCTTTCGTTTCGAGCGATTGGACGACGCGCGCGGTGAGCGGTTTCAGGTCTTCGGCATCGAACTTCGTCGGCGCGGCGCCGAAATGGGCGAGGTCGAAGCCTTCGATCAATTCGGCATGGGTCGGGCGCAGCTCCACCGGATCGGACGAGCCGAGGCGTGCCATATGCGACAGGAGCGCCATCGGCTCGATACCGGCTGCGCGCATGTCACGAAGCGCGAGGGTGCCGAGGCGTTTCGAGAGCGCCTCGCCTTGCGGACCGGTTAGCAGCGAGTGGTGGGCGAAGGCTGGCGGCGTGTGCTCGAGCGCTTCGATTATTTGGATTTGCGTCGCGGTATTCGTCACATGATCCGAGCCGCGCACCACATGGGTTACGCCCATATCCGTATCGTCGACCACGCTGGCGAGGGTGTAAAGCACCTGCCCGTCCTGCCGGATCAGGACCGGGTCGGAGACGCTGGCGGCGTCGATCGACGTGTCGCCCAGAATGCCATCGGTCCATTCGATGCGGGCATGGTCCAGCTTGAAGCGCCAGACGCCCGCGCCGCGTTCTTCGCGGAGCCGTGCTCGTTCATCCTCCGAGAGCGTCAGCGCAGCACGGTCGTAGACGGGCGGTTTGCCCATGTTCAATTGCTTCTTGCGCTTGAGGTCAAGCTCGGTCGGCGTTTCCCAGGCCTCGTAGAAGCGGTCGATCTGACGCAGTTTGGCGGCGACCTCGGCATAACGGTCCAGACGTTCGGATTGCCGCTCGACCCGGTCCCACGTCAGGCCCAGCCATTCGAGGTCTTCCTTGATCGCGTCGACGTATTCTTCCTTCGACCGTTCTGGGTCGGTGTCGTCGATCCGCAGGATGAACGTGCCGCCTGCCTTGCGCGCGATCATCCAGTTGAACAGCGCCGTGCGCAGGTTGCCGATGTGGATATACCCGGTGGGCGATGGGGCAAAACGAGTGGTGGTCATGCGCGAGGCTCTTTCACAGCCCAATCATTTTGTCCATATCCAGAGGATGGATTGGACGGATGCGCTTGGCCCGAACGGGGCCGTGATCGAGCAAATGGCGCGGGATGCGATGGCGACCTTGCCCGAGGAATTCAAGCTGCATGCGCTTGCCGTGGTTCTTCGGGTCGAGGACTTTGCGCCCGATGACATTCTGCGCGACATGGAGATCGAGGACCCGTTTCAACTGACGGGGCTTTACGATGGCATTCCCCTGACCCAGAAGTCGATCTCCGACCAACCGGACCGACCAGACACCATCTGGCTCTTTCGTCGCCCGATTCTGGATGAATGGATTGAACGGGGAAACGTGACGCTTTCCGAGCTTGTGACCCATGTTCTGGTGCATGAACTGGCACATCATTTTGGCTGGTCGGACGATGATATCGCCTCGATTGACAAATGGTGGGACTAAGCAGCCGAGCACAAAAGACTTGCATATTCGCACATGGAAAGTGTGCGGGCGCAAACTAGGATTCCGGGGGTCATCGATGAGAGGAAGAAGTCCTATGACCCCCAAAGACATTTCGCGCCGCACGGTACTTGCAGCTGGTACCGCCCTGCCCCTTGCCGCCGGCCTTGGAACAAGCCACGCCGCACTTGCAGGCGGACATGCTGGCCCCAAGAATGCCATTCAGAACACGTTTGCTCTGGGCGATTTCCAGGTCTCGACGCTTCTGGCGGGAACCCGTCCGGTCGAGGACATGCAAACCATCTTCGGCATGAACGTCTCGGCGGAGGATTTCGCAAGCGTCAGCGCCGAGAACTTCATTCCGAGCGACAAGGCGCAATTCTTCTTCACGCCGACCGTTGTTCAGACCGGCGGCGAGACGATCCTGTTCGACGCGGGGCTCTCTGCGACGGGCACGACTGCGGCGCTGCAAGCGGCCGGGATTGCCGCTGACGACGTCGATGTCGTTGTCCTGACGCATATGCACGGCGATCACATTGGCGGGCTGACGGACGATGCGGGCACGCCCACCTATGCCAATGCGCGTTATGTCACCGGGCAAGTCGAGTACGATCACTGGGCCGCCGCCGAGAACGAACGGTTCGACGGCAAGGTCCGTCCTTTTGCCGACAAGATGAACTTTCTGGGCGATGGCGACAGCGTCGCTTCGGGGATCACGGCGGTTTCCGCATTTGGCCACACACCGGGGCACATGGCCTACCTGCTCGACTCCGGTGGCGAGCAGGTTCTGGTTATGGCCGACACGGCCAACCACTATGTCTGGTCGTTGGCCTATCCAGAATGGGAAGTGCGGTTCGACATGGACAAGGAAGCCGCAGCCGCCACGCGGAAGAAGATATTGGGCATGGTCGCGGCGGACCGCATCCCGCTGATCGGTTATCACATGCCGTTCCCGGGCATGGGTTTTGTCGAGCAAGTCAGCGAAGGCCGTTTCCGCTATGTGCCCGCGACCTACCAAATGATGCTCTGATCGGGGACATCCTGACGGAGGGCCGCCCTAAACGGGCGGCCTACACTATTTTTGTTGTTTGCCACCCGGCAACCTGAGGTCTTTCAGCAAGTCCTGATTGAATGCGCCGTGGGATCGACACCGGACGGTGCATCGCGACGAAAACAGCGCCGCGGCTATTGCTCCTTAACGTAAGGCTCTCCACCGGCGCGCGGCGGTATGGCCTTGCCGACAAAGCCAGCCAGAATGACGACCGTCAGGATATAGGGCAGCGCGTCCATCAACTGCCCTGGCACGTCGAACCGCATCACGGCTGCGACGACGTCCGGGCGGAAGGAGAGGGCCTGGAAGAAGCCAAAGAGCAGGCAGGCAAAGAGCGCATACCAGGGCCGCCACTTCGCGAAGATCAGGGCCGCCAGCGCGATGAAGCCCCGTCCCGAGGACATGTCCTTGACGAAGCCCGCCTGCAGGCCGGTGGCAAGGTAGACGCCTCCCAGCCCGCAAAGAATGCCGCAAATACCAACCGCCATGTAGCGGAGGCGCACGACCGGGATGCCGGCAGTATCAACGGCTGCCGGGTTTTCGCCCACTGCACGAAGGCGAAGGCCGAAACGCGTGCGAAAGAGCACCCACCAGACAAGCGGCACTGTCAAAAGCCCGACATAGACCAACAGGGAGTGACCCGAGATCAGTTCCTTGTAGATTGGACCGAAGATCGGCACGCCAGAGAGGCTTTCGGCAAAGGGCAGCGTGATTTCCTGGAACCGCGCGCCGCCGCTGAGCGATGGTGTGCGCCCGCCCTGCTGGAACCAGCTTTGGGCGATGAGCACGGTCAGGCCCGCGGCGAGGAAGTTGATCGCGACGCCAGAGATCAGCTGGTTGCCACGGAAGGTGATCGAGGCGACCCCATGGATGCCAGAGAGGGTGAGCGAGGCAGCGATGCCGGCCAGAAGGCCGAGCCAAACCGAGCCGGTCGCTGCTGCAACAGCCGCCGAGAAGAAAGCAGAGGCCAGGAGTTTGCCTTCGAGGCCGATGTCGAAGATACCCGCGCGTTCCGACACCAGCCCCGCGAGGCAGGCGAACAGAAGCGGCGTCGCGAGGCGCAGCGTGGTGTCGAGAATCTGCAGGACTGTCAGGAAATCGACCATTTCAGCCCTCTCGCTCGCTTCGGCGGAAGGCAAGGAAGATGCGCTCGAGCGGCATCCGAACCATGTTGTCGAGGGCGCCCGTGAAAAGGATCACGAGAGATTGGATCACAACGATCAGCTCGGTCGGAATGCTGGCCCAAAGGGCAAGTTCCGCTCCACCTTGGTAAAGAAAGCCGAAGAGAAGGGCCGCAAGGAACACACCAACGGGATGCGACCGCCCCATGAGCGCGACGGCGATCCCGATGAAGCCAGCGTTTTCAACCGAGTTGTTGATAAGCCGCCCCGCTCCCATGACGGCATTGACAGCCATCAATCCCGCCAGAGCGCCTGAAATGAGCATGGCAATAATAATGATCCTTGTCGCCGAGATACCGGCATAGGCGGCGGCGGTTTCGCTGTGGCCATAGGCGCGGATCTCGTACCCGAGCCGTGTGCGCCAGAGGAGGAGCCACACGAAATAACATGCCAGAATTGCCAGAAGGAAGCTGACATTGACGGGGGCTGCGGATGAGAACGGTATGCCCACAAGCCCGAGAACATCAGAAAGCCCCGGCAGCTCCGCGCCCGGCCCGAACCGGCGACTTTCAGGAGATTGCTGGCCGGCGGGTTTCAGAACTTCGACCAGAAGATAGGTCAGAAGTGCCCAGGCGATGTAGTTGAACATGATCGTCGTGATCACGATGTGGCTGCCGCGCTTGGCCTGCAAATAGGCGGGGATCAGCGCCCAGGCCGCACCGAAAAGCATCGCCCCCAGGATGGCGGCGGGAAGGGCGAGGCTCCAATGTGGCCAGGGGACGGCGAGAAGGACAAGAGCCACGCCGAGGCCGCCCAGTGTTGCCTGCCCCTCTCCGCCGATATTGAAGAGACGCGCATGGAAGGCGATGGCAACCGCCAAGCCGGTGAAGATGAAATTGGTCGTGTAATAGAGCGTGAAACCCCAGCCGTAAGACGACCCAAGCGCGCCAGTGACCATGATGCGGAAAGCTTCGATGGGGTCCTTGCCGATCGCCAGGATGACAAGACCAGAGATGGCGAAGGCGAGAAGGATCGAGATCAGCGGGATCAGGATCGCGTCGGCCCACTTTGGCATTACGTCCATGGCGTGCCTCGGTCAGTCGGTTTGCGCCCCGGGAAAATTTTTTCGCCAGAAAGAACAATCATGCGGCGCCTGCCGTTTCCGTGACACCGGCCATCAGAAGACCAAGCTCGCGTTCGTCTGTTTCGCTGGCCAGTCGCTCGCCCATGATCTGGCCGTCGAACATCACGACGATCCGGTCCGAGAGAGACAGGATCTCATCGAGTTCGACAGAGACCAGAAGGATGGCCTTGCCGCGGTCCCTTAGCGCCACGATCTGCTGGTGGATGAACTCGATGGCGCCGATGTCGACGCCGCGTGTGGGCTGACCCACCAAAAGAAGGTCGGGGTCGCGCTCGATCTCGCGAGCGAGGACGATCTTTTGCTGGTTGCCGCCCGAGAAACTCTTGGCGGTCAGACCCGGGATTGGCGGGCGGACGTCGAAACGCTCCATCTTCGCTTCCGTGTCGGCGCGGATGGCAGCGTTATCCATAAACCATCTGGATTTCTGGTATTCTGGCGCGTGGTGATAGCCAAATACCATGTTCTCCCAGGCGAAGAAATCGAGGATCAACCCCTCGCGTTGACGGTCCTCGGGCACATGCGCAATGCCGCGTGCGCGTCGGGTTTGCCCGTCAGATGCCTGCCCGGTCAGGTCGATCGGGGTACCGTTCACGCGAATGTTCCCCGTGGCGTAGTGATATCCACCCAGAACCTCCAGAAGCTCCGATTGCCCGTTTCCCGCAACCCCCGCGACGCCCAATATTTCGCCACCGCTGACTTCGAGCGAGATGCCTTTGACGCGTTCAACGCCGTCTTCATCGACGACGCGCAGATCCTCGACTTCCAAAACCTTGGCCTTCGGCTGGGCCGGGGCCTTGTCCACTTCCAAGAGAACCTTGCGCCCGACCATGAGTTCCGCCAACTCCTGCGGATTGGTTTCGGCCGTCTTGACTGTCGCCGTCATCTCACCGCGACGCATGACGCTGACGGTGTCAGTCACCTCCATGATCTCGCGCAGTTTGTGCGTGATAAGGATGATCGTTTTGCCTTCGTCACGAAGGCCCTTGAGAATGCGAAAAAGGTGATCGGCTTCGGAAGGCGTCAGCACGCCGGTCGGTTCATCGAGGATCAGGATATCGGCGTGCCGATAAAGCGCCTTCAGGATCTCGACCCGTTGCTGGTGGCCGACCGAAAGTTCTTCGATGGTTTCATCGGGATCGACGTTGAGCTCGTATTCCTCGGCCAGTTCCGTCAGCAGCGCGCGCGCCTTTGCGAGCGAAGGTTTGAGCATCGCGCCCTCTTCCGCACCGAGGACAACGTTTTCCAGAACACTGAAATTCTCAACCAGTTTGAAGTGCTGGAAAACCATGCCGATGCCGGAGGCGATGGCGGCCTGGCTATCAGGAATCTCGGTCTTTTTGCCGCCAATGAAGATCTCGCCTGCATCAGCTTTGTAAAAGCCGTAAAGGATCGACATCAACGTCGATTTCCCGGCGCCGTTTTCGCCGATGATGCCGTGAATTGTGCCTGGCATGACACGGATCGAAATGTCTTTGTTCGCCTGTACTGGACCGAAGGCCTTCGAGATGCCCTTCAACTCAATCGCCGGCGCGTCGCTCATTCAGGCGCTCCAGTGCCGACAAAGCCGGTCATGCGCTGGATGGGACCGTCGGCGGGCTCGACGAAGTACTGGCCCATTTGCTCCATTCCGTTTGGCATACGGAAGGCGACCGTGACGCGCGCCATGCCGTGGATGGTGTCGGATTTGATCACCAACGCTTCCGCCCCTGGGGCCGCCTGGCTGAACATGCCCACATACTCGGACAAGGCCTCCGGTCCGGTGACCGGCGCGTCCGTGCGGGGGTCGGCATAGGTCACATCCGGTGCAACGGCCGCGCTCAAAATCGACGCGCGTTCGGCGGCATCTGACTTGGCCCACGCGGAGAAAAACTCTTCGACAGCAGACATTTGAGTCCCTCTCAAATCGGCAAGGCCGCGCCGAAGCACGGCCTTGACTGTTGTCTTAGAATTCCAGCGCCGGACAACTGTCGTTGTCGTAGTAGCTGGTCACTGTCAGGTCGCCAGCGATGATCTTGGCGCGGGCTTCATCCACGGCCGCCTTCATTTCATCGGTGATGAGCGAGGCGTTGTTGTCATCGAGCGCATAGCCCACGCCGTCATCGGCCAGGCCCATGACGTGAACGCCGGTTTCCATTTCAGGCCCATCATTGAACGCATTGAACACGGCGTTGTCGACACGCTTGAGCATCGAGGTCAGGACCTTGCCTGGATGCAGGTGGTTCTGGTTGCTGTCGACACCAATCGACAGGATGTCCGCGTCAGCAGCAGCCTGGAGGACGCCCACGCCCGTGCCGCCGGCCGCGGCGTAGACCACATCGGCGCCCTGGCTAATCTGGGCCTTGGTCAACTCGCCGCCTTTCACGGGGTCGTTCCAGGCTGCGGGCGTGGTGCCGGTCATGTTGGCGATCACGTTGATGTCGGGGTTCACCGCCTTGGCGCCTTGGGCGTAGCCGCAGGCGAAGTGGCGTATGAGCGGTACGTCCATGCCGCCAATGAAACCGACAGTACCTGATTCAGAGGCCATCGCGGCCAGCATGCCGACCAGATACGATCCTTCGTGCTCCGTGAAAACGATTGAGCGGACATTCGGCAGATCGACGACCATGTCGACGAGGGCAAAGGTCGTGTCCGGGTACTTGGGTGCGACTTCTTCAAGCGTTGCGGCGTTCTGGAAACCCAAGACGACGATAGGGTTGAAGCCGCCTTCGGCGAGACGGGTGGCGAACTGAACGCGTTGGGCTTCGGCTGTCACCTCGATTTCGCGATAGGAATTGCCGGTTTCCTCGGCCCAGCGCTTGGCCCCGTTGTAGGCGGCTTCGTTGAAGGACTTGTCGAACTTGCCGCCAAGGTCGTACATCAATGCGGGTTCGGCAAGTGCTGCGCCTGCCATCATAGCAAGACCAGCCGCGCTGCCGAGAGCGAGTTTCATGTAGGACATAAGAGTCTCCCAGTTGGTAACCTCTGGGCGCCTTATGTGGGGCCAAGCCCCCGGCGCCCTTGATGAGAACGATTAAGGCCGCTTGGGATCGAAAGGGCAATAGGAGTCTTCGGGAATTGGCCGAAATTCCCGGACCTGACCTTGGGTTAGGCAGCGCCAAGCGGTTTAGACATCAAAATGGCATCGATCCGTCCGCTTGGAGTTGCATAATAGTTCTTGCGACGACCCGTTTCCTGCCAGCCGGCGCGTGCGTAAAGCGCTCGGGCCGCGGTATTGGTTTCCGCGACCTCGAGAAACGCCCGCTGCGCCCCGCGCTTTGTCGCTTCGTCTTCAAAGGCGCGGAGGCTGGACATGCCGAGCCCCTGTTTCTGATGGTCAGGATGAATGGCGATCGTCAATAATTCAGCCTCGTCCAATACAACCCGGCCGAGCGCGAAACCAAGGAGGTTTTGCGTCCGGCTGACGCCGGTCGCGCTGGGCGAGAGGGGCGCTGCCCCTCTCGCGCTCTCCCCGGGATATTTTTCGGTCGATGGAAACACACATAAGGTTCCTGACTGAGTGAGGAGGTTTTCGAAGTCGTAGGCGTTCCAAGGGGAAGGAACGTTCATTGCGCGGCCGTGGATGCGCGCCATCTCGGACGGTGTCATGGCAGGATGACCGGCGGACGGTCGGACGCGGGAGCGGCATCCGGCGGACGGGCGTACAAGGGCGCAGGCGCAGCTGGCCACGCCGTCGATTGGAGGTACTTGTCCTCGGCCATTTCCGCCATCAAGCCGGGGTTTGGCCCAGTGTCGGTATCGTACCCGTTGGCATCAAAGGCCTTCGCGATCTCGGTGGCACGGTAACCGCAGACTTCCATCCCAAAGGACGGCCGTAAGTCGGCGGGAGGTCTCGCCGGGTCGATCAAGCGCGGGCCGCCAGCGGGTTCGGAGCCGATGAACCCCTGCAGATAGGCCTGCTCCCTTGGCGCAGGCAGAGAGATGAGCTTCCGCCCGCCCGGCCAACCGCGCACGATTTCGAAGGTGGAGATGCCAAACACCGGAATGCCGAGGCTGAGCCCCAGGCCGCGCGCGGCAGAGACCGCGATGCGTATACCTGTGAAGTTGCCCGGGCCGACGCCGACGCCAATCGCATCCACATCGCTCCAACTCCAAACTCCCGCCATGACTTCTTCCAGAAGGGGGAACAGCGCCTCTGCTTGCCCTTTCTGCATCGGCTCGACCCTTGCCGCGGAGTAACCTTCGGTTGTCGTTCCAATGGCGCAGAAGGGCCCCGACGTATCGAACGCCAGAACCTTGGGGTGTCGCTTCTTTTCTTCCGGAAAGAGCGCCTCAGGCTGCGACAGGGCGCACCTCGACCACTTCGGGGATGTAGTGACGGAGCAGGTTTTCAATGCCCATCTTCAGCGTAAGCGTCGAAGACGGACAGCCGGCGCAGGCGCCTTGCATGTGCAGGTAAACGATCCCGCGATCGAAACCGTGGAAGACGATGTCGCCACCGTCCTGCGCAACTGCTGGTCGCACACGCGTGTCCAGCAACTCTTTGATCTGGCCGACAATCTCGGCGTCTTCGCCATCATGCTCGGCATGGCCACCGTTTGCTTCGATTTCGCCGTCCATCACCGGTTGGCCGGATTGAAAATGCTCCATGATCGCGCCTAGGATCGGTGCTTTCACCACGTCCCAATCGGTGTCATCCGTCTTGGTAACCGTCACGAAGTCGTTGCCCAGGAACACACCGGTCACGCCCTCGATCCCGAAAATGCGTGTCGCAAGCGGTGACTTCGCCGCAGCGTCAGCGGTCGGGAAATCGGCGGTGCCTGTCCCCAGCACAGCCTGGCCAGGCAGGAACTTCAAGGTTGCAGGGTTCGGCGTCGCTTCGGTTTGAATGAACATCTCGGGATCCTTCGATAGAGAACAAGATATGCTGGCCAAACGCGCGTAAGTCAATAGTTTGGAATGATTCTAAAACGGGCGGCCACACGGACACATGTGGCCGCCAAAACATCAATACTCGTTACTGTAACCGGCAGTCGTGTCGCGACTGGCATAGCTGTCGCCATAGGCTGCCTCACAGGCCGACAGGGCGACAAAGGCGATCAGGGCAAGGAATGATCTTGTCATGGTTTCATCCTCCCTTCCGAACTGCATCCCAGACGCCGCCCACGCCGTCTCCATTGACGTCGCCACGCGCGCTGTCGCCCGCCCAGAAGTAAAGCGGCTTGCCGTTCAGGGCGTATTGGCGGGTACCGTCCTTGCGCTTGATCACGCCGAGTGCGCCGCTTGCCTTTGCTGACGAAGGTGCAAGGTAAGGCGGCCAGGCTGTGGCGCAGTCGCCATAGCAGTTCGAGCGGTTCTTCTTGTCCTTGCGAAAGGTGTAAAGTGTAAGCCCATTATTCGAAGCGGCGATGACCTTGCCGCCGTCTGCGTTGACAGTGATCAAAGCGCTTGCCATGGCGGAGGTGCCGGACACGGAAAGCGCAAGAAATGCGGTGATCAGAAAGCGTTTCATGGAGTTCATCCTTTGGGTTTGAGTTCAAGGCGGCGGGTCTTTGCCCCGTCCGCATGGGTTACGCGGCGAGCACCGGGTTTATTCCCGGTCGCGTGAATTTTTTGCTTGCAGGGAATTTTTTTGGCACCCCGCGCGTCATCTCTTTGAAACCAGGGGAAAGTACGCCACGTGTTGGATGGAACAGGCTTTGACTTCGAAGAACCGGTTTGCGTTGATCGGGCAATCGGCACAGGATCGGGCCGTGACTTTGTCGCCATGGGGCCATCCATGCCGGATATGAAAACGGAGCTCATTGGGCTCTTGCCGAGACTGCGTCGCTTTGCGCGCGCCCTAACGCGTTCCGTGCCGGAAGCGGATGATCTGGTACAAGAGGCTTGCGTGCGTGCGTTGGCACGGTCGGATCAATGGGACCCGAGCCTGCCTTTGGATCGTTGGATGTTCCGCGTCACGCGCAACCTTTGGATCAGCGAGATACGCAAACGCCAGGTTCGTATGGGCGAGGGGCAGGTTCCGGCAGAGGAAACGCCGGAGCTGAAGGACGTTCGCACGGGCGAGGCACAGGCGATGGCGGGAGATTTGCAGAAGCAGATCGCGGCGATGCCAAGCGAACTGGCGTCGGTGCTGCTGGCGGTTTCGGTCGAAGGCTATAGCTATGCCGAGGCGGCGGACTTGCTCGACATCCCTTTAGGCACCGTGATGAGCCGCGTGCACCGCGCCAGAAAGGCGCTGGCGCAGATGATCGCGGAAACGGAAAGTGTGGGTGCGTGATGACGAACGAAGAAAAACTTAGCGCCTATCTGGACGGAGAGCTTTCGGAAGCCGATGCACTGGCGATGGAGGCGGCGATTGCGGCTGACCCGGGCCTTCAAGAGGAACTGGAGGCTATCATGATGGCAGACGCCGTCGCGAAGGAGGCCTTTGCAGAGATGGTTCAGGAACCTGTGCCTGCTGCCTTGGCCAAGGCGGTGAAGAAGGCGCCCATGGCCGGTGTGGCCAATGCGCCGAGCGCGCCTTCCTGGTGGAGCACAATTGCCGCCAGCCTGGTGTTCTTGCTGATCGGCGGTGTCGGCGGGTACTTCGCCGGGCAGTCTACGGGCGACGTGCAGGTCGCGCGCGGATGGTTGAACGATATTGCCGATTACCACGCCGTTTATGCCAGCCAAGGGCGGCACTTGGTTGAGGTTTCCGCCGACGAGACCGACCATATTCAGACATGGTTGAGCAACACGGTGGGGGCCGACGTGCGCGTGCCCGATCTGAGCGGCAATGGCCTGACCTTCGAAGGCGCCCGGCTTTTGGTGGCTGTCGGGAAACCTGTCGCTCAACTGATGTTCCGCGATGGCGACGGCAAAGTCGTCGCACTGTGCCTGATCCAAAGCAATGCGCCGCAGGATGGGTTTGCCGAGCGTTCACTGAACGGCTTCGACATGGTCACCTGGGGCGGAACGCAGGCCAATTTCGTCGTCGTCGGCGACGAAGGGCGCGGCGATCTGGGTGAGATCGCCAAGAGCGCGGCAACCCAGGTCTGAGACTGTGCGGGCGATTACCTACTCCCGTTTCGGACCGGCGGCGAAAGTTCTTGAACTGAAGACGCTCGACACGCCAAGCCCCGCAGCGGGTGAGGTTCTGGTGCGGCTCAGGACGTCGGGCGTCAACCCGTCCGACATCCGGGCGCGTGCCGGGGGACGGCCCGGCGTGACCGAGCCGCCTTTTCCGGTCATCATCCCGCACAGCGATGGTGCTGGCATCATCGATGCCGTTGGCGCGGGTGTTTCGCAGGCCCGCATCAGTGAGCGCGTCTGGATCTGGAACGGTCAGTGGCAACGCGCGTTTGGGACCGCTGCCGAGTATATCGCGCTTCCGTCGGAACAGGCGGTGCCTTTGCCCGAGCATGTCTCCTTCGAGGAGGGCGCGGTGCTGGGCATTCCGGGACTGACCGCTGTTCACGCCGTGCTGGGCGGTGGCCCTGTCGAAGGGAAGACGGTGCTGGTTAGCGGCGGTGCGGGCACGGTCGGGCGATTGGCCGTGCAAGTCGCTCACGCCTCAGGTGCGCATGTTCTGGCCACTGCACGCGGTGAAGGTCTTGAGGTTGCCAAGGCGGCAGGGGCCGCTGAAGTCTTCGATTACACACGCGACGATCTGGCGGATGCGATTCTGGCGGCGAACGATGGTCGGTTGATCGAACGGATCGTCGAGGTCGAATTCGGCATGAACGCCGACACCAACGCAAAAGTCATCGCGGAACGTGGAACAATCGCCGCTTTCGGCTCGGCCCGCGACATGACGCCTGTCATGCCGTTCTATCCGCTGATGTTCAAAGCGGTCACCATTGACCTGCTGCTGATCTACCTGCTGTCGGACACCGAGCGCCGGGAAGCGACGGCGAACCTGACCGACCTGTTGGAACGCCGCACGCTTGACCTGAAGGTCGCCAAAGTGTTCGACCTGCCCGACTGCTCCGCCGCGCATGACATGGTGGCAGCGGGCGCAAGGGACGGCGCGGTTCTGCTGCGGCTCTGACGGCTACTCCGCCGCCTCTGCGTACTCTTCGAGCGGCGGGCAGATGCAGACGAGGTTTCGGTCACCGTAAGCATTGTCGACGCGATTGACCGGGGCCCAATACTTGTCCACGCGGAAGGCGCCCGGGGGATAGCAAGCCTCTTCACGGCTATAGGGGCGGTTCCAGTCGCCCACGAGATCTTCGACCGTGTGGGGCGCGCGTTTGAGCGGGTTGTTGTCGCGATCGGCCTTGCCTGCCTCGATGGCCGCGATTTCTTCGCGGATCGAGAGCATGGCGTCGCAGAAGCGATCCAGCTCGGCCTTGGTTTCGGACTCGGTCGGTTCGATCATCAGCGTGCCAGCCACCGGCCAGCTCATGGTCGGTGCGTGGAAGCCGTTGTCGATCAAGCGCTTAGCAATATCATCGACGGTCACGCCCGCGCTTTCGTCGAAGGGGCGCGTGTCAATGATGCATTCATGCGCGACCCGGCCCTGACTGCCCTTGAACAGGACGCCATAGGCCTGTTCCAACCGCTTGGCGATGTAGTTGGCGTTCAGGATCGCAACCTTCGTGGCCTGTGTCAGGCCGTCGCCCCCCATCAGAAGGAGATACGCATAAGAGATCACGAGGATACCGGGCGAGCCGAAGGGCGCAGCGGAAACGGGCCCTTCGCGACCGCCGGTTTCCGGGTGACCCGGCAGGAAGGGGACCAGATGCGCCTTGACGCCGATGGGTCCCATACCGGGGCCACCGCCGCCGTGGGGAATACAGAACGTCTTGTGCAGGTTCAGGTGGCTCACGTCGGAGCCGATCTCGCCCGGTTTCGAAATACCGACCATCGCATTCAGGTTGGCGCCGTCCAGATAGACCTGCCCGCCGTGGTCATGCGTGATCTGACAGACCTCACGCACGGTTTCCTCGAACACGCCATGGGTCGATGGATAGGTGATCATGCAGGCGGCAAGGCGCGGTCCAGCGGCTTCCGCCTTGGCGCGGAAGTCCTCTAGGTCGATGTCGCCGTTCTCGGTGCACTTGGTAACCACCACGTCCATCCCGCACATATGCGCGCTGGCCGGATTGGTGCCATGTGCGTTGATTGGAATGAGGCAAATGTCGCGTTGCGCGTCGCCGCGGGCACGGTGATAGGCCTGTATGGTCAAAAGTCCTGCGTATTCGCCCTGCGCGCCCGAGTTGGGCTGCATCGACATGGCGTCGTAACCGGTGATTTCGCACAGCCGACGCGAGAGATCCTCGATCATTGCCGTGTAGCCTTGGACCTGATCGGCGGGGGCGAAGGGATGGATGTTCGCGAACTCGGGCCATGTGACCGGCATCATCTCGACAGCCGCATTGAGTTTCATGGTGCAACTTCCAAGCGGGATCATCGCGCGGTCCAGCGCGAGGTCGCGGTCGGCGAGGCGGCGCATATAGCGCATCATCTCGGTTTCGGCCCGGTTCATGTGGAACACGGGATGCGTCATGAAATCGGAAGTGCGGTGATATTCGACCGGAAGCCGGGTGTAACCCGCTTCGAAATCGTCGCGGCTGAAGTTCAGGCCAAACGCGCGCCAGACGCCTTCCAGGACGGCGGGGCGCACGGTTTCGTCGACGGCGATGCCGATTTTCGTGTCGCCCACCTTGCGGAAGTTGATCCGCTCTTTCCGGCCCGCTTCCAGAATGACGCCCTGCAGCGCGCCGACTTCGACCGTAATCGTGTCGAAGAAGAGCTTGGGCTCGACGGTGAAGCCTCCTGCCTCCAGCCCCATGACAAGCCGTTCGGTCTTGCGGTGGATACGCTGGGCGATGGCGCGAAGCCCATCGGGTCCGTGGAACACGCCATAGAAACTGGCCATGACGGCCAAAAGCGCCTGTGCGGTGCAGACGTTTGATGTCGCCTTTTCGCGGCGGATGTGTTGTTCGCGTGTCTGAAGCGACAGGCGGTACGCCTTGTTGCCGCGCGCATCGACGGACACGCCGACGATGCGTCCCGGCATGGCGCGCTTATAGCTGTCATTGCAGGCGATATAGGCCGCGTGCGGGCCACCCATGCCCATGGGCACGCCGAACCGCTGGGTCGAGCCGACGGCGATGTCGGCCCCCATTGCGCCCGGCTCTTTCAGAAGTGTCAGGGCCAGCGGATCGGCGATCACGATCCCGAGTGCCTTGGCATCGTGCAGCGCGGCGATCTGGTCGGTGAAGTCGCGCACGTGGCCGTAAGTGCCCGGGTATTGGAAGATCGCCGCGAAGACGGCTGATGGGTCCAGGTCCTTGGGCGCGCCGACGATGCACTCGATCCCCAACGGTCGGGCACGGGTCTGCATCACGGCAATGTTCTGCGGATGGCAATTTTCGTCGATGAATAATGCTTGCGCTTTCGACTTGGCCACGCGCTGGGCCATGGTCATCGCTTCCGCTGCCGCCGTCGCCTCGTCCAGAAGCGAGGCATTGGCGATTGGCAATCCTGTCAAGTCCGAGATCATCGTCTGGTAGTTCAGAAGCGCTTCCAGACGGCCCTGGCTGATTTCGGGCTGATAAGGCGTGTAGGCGGTGTACCAGGCCGGGTTCTCGAGAATGTTTCGCAGGATCGCGGGCGGTGTCGTTGTGCCATAGTACCCCTGCCCGATCATGGTCGTGAACACCTGGTTCTTTCCGGCGATCTGGCGCATTTCCCAAATGAGTTCGCGTTCCGAGCGGGGTTTTTCGAACGAGAGTGGCTCGTCTTGCCGGATGGACGCGGGCACGGTTTGATCGATCAATTCGTCGAGCGACCCCACACCCAGCGCCTTGAGCATCTGGGCCATTTCCGCGGGCGACGGCCCGATATGGCGCCGGTTCGCGAAGTCATATGGCAAGTAATCGGTCGGTGTGAAGGTCATTTTTACGCTCCTTTGGCACGCGCCATGAACCGGGTTGCTACGATCAACTGATCATTTCTTGATATTCGTCTTCGGTCATGTAGCCGTCCAGCTGGCCCAGATCGTCGACCTTGATCTTGAAGAACCATGCGTTACCGGTCGGATCCTCGTTCACAAGGCCGGGGTTGTCGGCGAGGTCGGCGTTGACCGCGACAATCTCGCCATCGAGGGGCGCCACGATGTCTGAGGCCGCCTTCACGCTTTCGATCACAACGATGTCGTCGCCCTTGGCCACCTGCGTTTCCGCATCGGGCAGCTCTACGAAGACGACGTCGCCCAGTTGTTCGGCGGCGTGTTCGGTGATGCCGACGACGACGATATCGCCCTCGGCGCGCAGCCATTCATGATCTTCGGTGTACTTCATGGGTGTCTTCCCTGTTCAGCGTTTGTAGTTGGAGGGGCGGAAGGGCAGGTCGGCGACGGTGACAGGCAGGCGTTTGCCGCGCACCTCGCCTTCCAGTTTCGTGCCGGTTTCGGCGTATTCGGTGGTGACGTAGCCCATCGACATCGGCGCTTCGAGCGAGGGTCCGTAAGCGCCTGAGGTAACGGTGCCGACGTGAGTTTCGCCGGCGTATAGCTCGGTACCGGCGCGCATCGGCGCGCGGCCTTCGGGCAGCAGGCCGACGCGGCGGCGGGGCGCGCCGTTTTCAAGTTGTTCGAAAATCACATCCGCGCCGGGAAAGCCGCCCTCGCGGTCGCCGCCCCGGCGACGCGCCTTTTGGATGGCCCACTCAAGCGCCGCTTCGACCGGTGTAGTTTCGGAGTCGATGTCGGAGCCGTAGAGGCAAAGCCCGGCTTCGAGGCGGAGCGAGTCGCGGGCGCCGAGGCCGATGGCTTCGACTTCGTCCATCGCGAGAAGGGCTTCGGCAAACTCGACAGACTTTGTGTTCGGAAGCGAAATCTCGTACCCGTCCTCGCCAGTGTAGCCTGAACGGGAGATCCAAAGCTCTGCGCCCTGCCAGTCGAAATCTGCGACATCCATGAAGCGCATGTCGGCGCCTCCGGGAACCAGCCGCGCCAGCGCGGTTTCGGCCTGCGGCCCCTGCAATGCCAGCAAGGCGCGGTCCGCCTGAGACTCGACGCTGCACCCGGCAAGCCCTGCCGTCATATGCGCAATGTCATCTTCCTTGCAGGCCGCGTTTACGACGGCCAGCAGGTGATCGCTGCGATTGGCGACCATCAGATCGTCCAGAATACCGCCGTGCGCATTGGTGAACATCGCATAGCGCTGACGCCCTTCTTTCAACCCAAGGATGCTGACGGGCACGAGAGTTTCGAAAGCACGTGCGGCATCGGAAATATCGCCTGATTTCGGGATGATACGCACCTGCCCCATATGACTCACATCGAAAAGCCCCGCATGCTCGCGCGTCCAAAGATGCTCTTTCATCACGCCCATGCCGTACTGCACGGGCATCTCATAGCCCGCGAAAGGCACCATCTTCGCGCCCAGCGCGACATGCAGGTCATAGAGCGGTGTTCGCTTCAATTCAGGCATCGGCACTCCTTCATCCGGCGACTGCCGGGGCGTGCCCCCTCTGTCCTTTTGCCTGAGATCGCTATCCCTTCGGCGCCTCATCCGAGGTCTCTCCAGAGTCTTTTGCCTGCGAGCGGTCCTTTGGCCTGAGAGTTTACCGGGGCGGTTGCTCCTTCGGCATCGGGCTTTGGGCCCGAATTCTCCCGCTGCTGACAGAATCGTCATAAGCCCGATACCCGGCATTTGGCAAGACCTTGTATTCCACGGAATACCAAGGCAAAGCGGGGACCATGCCTCAAGCTTTTGTTTTCGGATACGGAAGTCTGGTCAATCGTGCGACCCACGACTACGACCGGCCACACCCCGCGACGCTGTCGGGCTGGCGGCGGACGTGGCGTCATGTCACCGGACGCAGCGTTGCCTTTCTGACGGCTGTTCCCGACCCAGGTACAAGGATCGACGGGCTTGTCGCAGAGGTGCCCGAGCAGTCCTGGTCGGCGCTGGATCAGCGCGAGCGATCTTATATTTGCGAGCCTATTCAAGAGGTTGAACACCCCCTGGAACTTGAGGCCGACATCCGCATGTATCACGCGCCGGATCACTTGCATCAGCCGCATTCGGCGCATCATCCGATCCTCTTGAGCTACCTGGACGTGGTCGTTCAGGGCTTTCTGCGCGAGTTCGGCGAAGCGGGTGTCCACCGTTTCTTCGAGACGACGGACGGGTGGGACGCGCCGATTCTCAATGATCGTGCGGCGCCCCGTTATTCGCGGCATCAGCCTCTGAGCACGGACGAACGGTCGCTGACGGATGCATCGCTGGAACGCCTTGGTGCGGACATTTTCGCGGACGAGACGACCTGACCCACGACCAGAAGACAGGGCGTTTCCGCTCTGCACGCGGCGGCGCGCGACCCGGTTGGGGTTTGGTCAGGAATTTTGCGGAAGCGTTACCTGTACATTCGCACATTCCGGGGAAGTGGACGTTTTGTACAGAAGCTGCACCCCCCGAATTCACATTTGTACAGAAGCGCGTTCGGTGGGGTTAAGCACATATGATTTGGGCGTGCGGAGGATTTGACAAAAGCCTAACGCCGGAGATGGAACAGCGAGTGCAGGCGGCCTTGGCGGGCGAAGGGCTCGCGCGGGTCGGGGGCCCTGTCGGCTGTCTTGGCCATGACGCTGCGGGCCATGAGGAAAGCGATTGCCGCGAAAACCACCCCGCCGAAGGCCTGCCCGATCAAAACGCCTGGCGCTCCGAACAGGGCCGCACCAAGCATCACCGGGGGGATGGTTCCCAAGGTGTGACGGCCCCAGTTGGTCAGCGTCGAATAGAAAGGGTGGCCAAGGTTGTTGAACGCGGCGTTGGCGACGAAGATCAGGCCGTTGAAGAACCAGAGGAGCGACAGCGGCCCGGCGAAGAGGAACACAAGCGTCCGCGCGATGGTGCCTTCGTCCAGTTGGAAGACAACCGCCAAGGGCTCTCGCAGGGCGAAAAGGGCAACCGAGACGAGGACCGTGACACCGGCGGTGAACCACAGGGCTTCCGTGAACGCTCTTTGTACACGTTCGTTGTTCTTGGCGCCCGCGTTCTGCCCGATGATCGGGCCGACGGCGCCCGAGAGCGCGAAGATGATCGCAAAGGCCACCGGCGTCAGGCGCCCGACGATCGCCATGCCCGCCACGGCCTCTTCCCCGAACTCTGCCATGGCGCGGGTGACATAGGCCTGCCCAACGGGCGTTGCCAATTGGGTGAGAATGGCGGGGACAGCGATGGCGAACACGGGCCGGAAATCGACGGCTATATCCCTGAGTTTGGGATCGCCGAAACCGCCGTGGTGGCGTTGGATGGCTCGAAGCGCCAGATAGGCAATGGTGAAACGGGCGGCGACCGAGGCAAGTGCGGCACCGGTCAGTTCGAGGCCTACGCCGAAGATCAGGATGGGATCGAGGATAGCGTTCACCACGCCACCGTAGATCAGCACGTTCATCGAACGGCCTGCGTCGCCATGGGCGCGCAGGATCGCCCCGCCGACCATGCCGATCAGCAACAGGGGCAGGCTTGGCAAGATGACCTGCATGTATCCCACCGCGAGGTCCAGCGTTCTTCCAGACGCGCCCAGAAGGGACACCAACGTGCGCAGATTGAACCAGACGAGGGCGGCGAAAACGGCTCCGAAGAAAAACCCGATGATCAGGCTGGACGTCGCCCGCTGCCGCGCCAGATCCGTGTTGCCTTCGCCCAGCGCGCGCGCAACAAGGGCGCCGCAGGCGATGGCCATGCCGATCCCGAAGGATCCGGTGAAGAACAGGATCGCACCTGCGTATCCGATGGCGGCGGCCAGTTCGGCCTTGCCCAGCATCGAGATGAAGATCATGTCGACGAAATCGACCGCGAAGACGGCCATCAGCCCGACAGACGAGGTGATCGACATCACCGCGATATGCCGCAGCAGGTTGCCTTCGAGAAATTTCGCCTGTTCCGACATAGGTGCACGTTGGCAGCGCGTCCGTCGCTTGTCCATCGGCACGTTTAGGTGCCCCTGACGGGGCCTGTTCCGATTTGTCGCATCTGGACCGATGCCGCCTGGCGAATTGGTCGTTGAACCCGCCTTGGGGCCGGGCGTAAGAGCCAATCCATGCAAATCTATCTTCCGATCGCCGAAGTCTCGGTGAACGCGTTCTTGCTATTGGGACTTGGCGGTATGGTCGGCATTCTGTCGGGCATGTTCGGCGTGGGCGGTGGGTTTTTGATGACGCCATTGCTGTTCTTCATCGGCATTCCGCCGGCGGTGGCCGTGGCGACCGAGGCGAACCAGATCGTCGCGTCGTCCTTTTCCGGTGCCCTCGCCCACCTTCGGCGACGAACGGTGGACCTGAGGATGGGTGTCGTCCTGCTGATCGGGGGTCTGGTCGGCGCGGCGCTGGGGGTGCAGATATTCAACGCGCTGAAAGCGGTCGGGCAGGTCGATCTGCTGGTGCGGCTTTGCTATGTCGTCTTTCTGGGCATAATCGGCGGACTGATGTTCATCGAAAGCGTGAACGCGCTTCGGAAGACGCGCGCTGGCGGGGCGACCCGCAAACGCAGAAAGCACGGACTGGCACACTCCCTGCCCTTCAAGATGCGGTTCCGGACGTCGGGGCTTTATATTTCGGTCATTCCGCCGGTCGTGGTGGGTGTTTTCGTCGGCATCCTGGCGGCCATCATGGGCGTGGGCGGCGGGTTCATCATGGTGCCTGCGATGATCTATATCCTCGGCATGCCGACGAAGGTGGTGGTCGGCACGTCGCTCTTTCAGATCATTTTCGTCACCGGCTTCACGACGCTTCTGCACGCGACGACGAACTTCACGGTCGACATCGTGCTGGCCGTGTTGTTGCTGCTCGGTGGCGTGATCGGGGCGCAGGTTGGAACACAGATCGGGGCGCGGATGAAAGCTGAGTCGCTTCGCATCCTGCTTGCCGTGATGGTTCTGGCGGTTTGCGGCAAGCTGGCGCTGGACCTGTTGATCGAGCCAAGCGAGCTCTATTCGCTTGGACGTGCGGGGGGGCACTGATGATCCGCGCGCTTCTTGTCCTGTTCCTGACCACCCTGCCCGCTGTTGCCGAGGAAGTCGTCGCTGGTCTGAGCCAGAACCGGATTTCCATCACCACCAACTTCGATGGCTCCGAAATCCTGATCTTCGGGGCGGTCAAGCGGGAGGACGCCATCGTCGCGGACCCGCCGCTGGAGGTCGCGATTGCCGTGGCCGGGCCGTCGCAACCGATCACGGTTCGGCGCAAGGCGAAGCGGTTCGGCATCTGGATCAACACCGATGCCGTCGAGGTGGATGCGGCCCCGAGTTTCTATGCGGTTGCCACTTCGGCGCCATGGAACGAGGTGTTCAGCGACGTCGAGGACCTGCGCCACAAGGTGTCGATCCGCCGGGCCATCCGCTCGGTCGGCGCTACGGTTGAGGGAAGCGAGGCTTTTACCGATGCGTTGATCCGCATCCGCGAGGGGAACGGGCTTTATCAGACCAACATCGGTGCGGTCGAGTTGAATGAGCAGACGTTGTTCAGCACCTCGATCCGCTTGCCGGCCAACCTGACCGAGGGCGAGTATCACGCACGGTTCTACTTGACCCGGGACGGGCAAGTGCTGGACAGCCACGACAGCATTATCGACGTCAGAAAGGTCGGGCTGGAGCGGTTTCTATTCCGTCTGTCGCGCGACAACCCGCTGGTCTATGGCTTGATGTCGCTCGCGATTGCGATCTTTGCCGGTTGGGCGGCCTCGGCGGCGTTTCGGATGATCCGCACCTAACCCCGACCGATGAACGGCATCTTGTTGGCCATCACGGTGGCGAACAGCACGTTGGCCTCAAGCGGCAGGTTCGCCATGTGCAGCACCATGTTCGCGGCGTGTTTCACGTCCATCACCGGGTTCGGTTCCTTGCCCTCGGCCACCATACGCGCGTTGGTTTCGGCCACCATGTCGGTTTCGGCATTGCCGATGTCGATCTGGCTGCAGGCAATATCCAGATCGCGGCCATCGAGGCTAAGCGAGCGTGTCATGCCGGTCACGGCATGCTTTGTCGTGGTATAACAAAGGCTGGTTTCGCGTGGGACGTGAGCCGAGATCGATCCGTTGTTGATGATCCGCCCGCCGCGTGGGTCCTGTTTCCGCATTTGCGTGAAGGCCGCGCGGGCGGCCAGGAACATGCCGGTCAGGTTCAGGTTGACGACCGCCTGCCAATCGGCAAGCGCGATGTTGTCGATGGTCGTCGGTGGGCCGAACATGCCGGCGTTATTGAAAAGCGCGTCCAGTCGTCCGGTTTCCGAAATGAATTCGTTGAAGCGTGTCTCGACCGCCTCTTCGTGCGTGACGTCGGCCGGGAGAGGAATAGCGCGCGCGTGCCCGGCCGCGATGTCTTCCAGCAATTCCGCGCGCCGGGCCAGCAACCCGACGGTCCAGCCGTCGGCCAGGAAGACCTCTGCCGTGGCCTTGCCGATGCCCGACGAGGCTCCGGTTATGATAATGGATTTGCTCATGTCTCAAGCGCTCCTGTCAGTTCAAGCGGGGATGCGGATGTGTTCAGATCGGTGATGGTCAGCGGCTCGGTCGGTTTGGCCAGCCGATAACGGGTGACCCAATGCAGGCGGTCTTCGGCCCGCGTGATTGCCACATAGGCAAGACGTTTCCAGAGCGGGATGCCCGCCTCCATCCGTCCGGCGCGGGCGGCGGCATAGAGGTCGGGGGCAAAGACCTGAACGTCGGGCCATTGCGAGCCTTGGGCTTTGTGGATAGTTACCGCCGCGCCGTGCAGGAAAGCCGCGCCCATGTTTGCGGCGAAGGGAATGAAGGGCTCGTCTTCGTCCGGCATCTCGATCTTGACGATCGAGGCCGCCGAGACCTGCGGCTCTGGCGCGCCGATCACGTGGAGGCGCGAGAAGCCGGGCCGTCGCCCGGGACCAAGGTAGATCACCTGCGCGCCCTTGATGAGCCCGCGTGCCTCCAGATCGAGGCGCTTCTTGCGATGCTTGAGCGGCAGTTCGATGCCGTCGCAAATCAGCGGCTCACCCGGCAGAAGTGCATCAGCGGGCGCCTCGTAGGCCGCGCGAAAGGCATGGATCAGACGGATGCGCGTCGCGTTCCTCCAGACCAGTACCGGCGAACGCGCCATCATACCCGCTTCGACGCGTGGCGCGACGACGACCCGGTCGTCAGAGGCGGCGGCCTCTTCGACCATGCGCTCAAAGCCTTCGAACGTCAGGCTGTCGTCGCCCAACGCATGGGCAAGGTCGAGGATGGGGTTGTCCAGCTCTTGGCGGTGGACGCGGGACAGGGTCAGCTTGCGGGGTTCCGGAAGACCGTCGAAGACCATTTCACCCGACTGGTTGACGGGTGCGAGTTGCGCGGGATCTCCAAAGAGCAAGAGCGTGGGGAAGATCTCGGTCAGGTCCTCGTATTGGCGGGCATCGAGCATGGAAGCTTCATCGACCAGGCCGATATCGAGCGGGTCCTCGCGCCGCTTCCAGCCCAGGATGAAATCCGAGCCTTTCAACCCGGCGGCGGCCAGCGCGCCGGGGATCGACCGGTTCTGCTTGAAGAACGCTTCGGCCCGGTCGAGGGCGGCGTCGGTCAGGCCCTCGATTTCCGGCTTTTCGCCGTTGCCCATCAGCCATTCGGCGATCTTTTCGTACTCTGGATCGTAGACCGGGGTGTAGAGGATGCGGTGGATCGTCGTGGCGGGCACGCCCCGCGTGCGCAGGACGCTCGCCGCCTTGTTGGTCGGCGCAAGGATGGCGAGTGTGCGCTTGTCCTTGCGACGACGGCCTTCGTAGTCGCCGCTGATGGTTTCAACACCGGCATCGGTCAGCGCCTCGGCCAACCGTGCCAGCAGCATCGTCTTGCCGGACCCTGCCTTGCCGATCACGGCCAGCGCGTTTTGGGCGCCTTCCGACCTCGGGGTCGTCATGCTTGCCTCGATGTCGATGCCCGCGGACGTTAGGACCTCGGCCACGCGATCGAAGGCTTCTGCCTGATCTTCGGAAAAGGAAGTGACGGGAAGCAACATGGTGGCCGAAGCCTATCCGGTTCGTCGCTTGCCCACCAGTTCAGCGGGGCAGAATTTGCGCAAATTCTGCTGACGATTTCTGGGCAGAAATCGCTTTTAGGCGACAGCTTCGGCACCAGTGCCTGTCGGCGTACCGAAGGACCGGTCGTACCAATATGCCGACACCTCGCTTGTCACACCCGCTTTGGACAAAAGGCGCGGACGATAGTCGATCTCGCAGGGCCAGAGCCCGGCGCTGATTGCCTCGCGCCCCTCGCCGTCGGTGCCCAGAACGGTCGGACCCCAACCAACGCGCGCGTAGACGCGGATCATACGTGCATCAAAGACACCCGCCACATGGGTCAAACAGGCATTCAGACCCGTTTCAAGCACGCCCAGCATCAGGGCCGACGACACCTTTGCGTCCGCGCCGGGTGCCAGGCAAAACCGTGTGCATTCCCAGATGAACGGGCTTTGCAGGCGCACGCCGTCGGTCAAATGCAGGAAATGATCGCTGAGCATGGTGTCGCCGGTTGTCGGCAAGAGGCGAAGCGAGCCGCCGTGCGTGCCGTCCGGCTTTTCCCAGATGATATAGAGCGGGTTCTGGTCGTCGTATTGGTCGCGTTCGTGTCCGTCTTCGTTGACCGTGACGTCCCAGCCGAGACGTTCGCTGAACTGCGTCGCGCGGTCTTTGAACATCGTGTCGGCAAGTCGTGTGTGGTTTGAAAGCTGGTCGGCGTAGATATAGCGAAGCATGAAAGCCCCCTTCCGTTTCTGATGGGAAGGAGGCGTAAGGGCGCTTCTTTAAGTGGTTCGGAACTGCCCGTGCGAGCAGGTCAGGACGACTTAATTCCGGCGTACGGCAGCGTTGCTAAAGTCTTAACAAGCCCTGGTTCATCGCGCGCGCCACCGCATGCGTCGTGTTCATGGCAGCCAGTTTGAAACGCGCGCTTTCGATGTAGACGCGTAAGGTGTGCTCCGAGATTGACAGGCTGTCTGCGGCTTGCGCGCGGCTGAGACCGAGAGCCAATAGCGTCAGCGCATCGGTCTCGCGCGGGCTGAGGTTGACGATGTCGGCCTGATCCGTGCCGCGCTCGATCTCCAAAGCCTTTTGGTTTACATAGTGGGACGCAAGGATCAGCGCGCGCGTATTGTCGGCGGCGTATTTTTCCCAGTTCTCGTCCGTGTCCTTGTTGCTGACCGAGAACAGCGCGAATTGTCCGGACGGTCCACGGATCGGCACCGAGAACCCCTGGTTGCCGACGCCCGCGTCGATGGCTTCGTGCAGGAACCCCTTTGTTGTCTTGCCGCTCCAGTCCAGACGCTTCCAGTCCACCGGATGAAAGCGCCTGAGGCAGGCTTGCACGACAGGGTCGATGCGCGCGTAGTCGTTGCCCAGGTAGTGATCCACCCAGGTCGGCTGGTATGTCGTGACGGCATATTGGTCGCCGCTCGAACTGACCGAATGGTAAACCACGTGCTCGACGTTCAGTTCGCCTGACAGCGACAGGATTGCCTGATCTAAACCATCAAGTGTTCCGACCTTCTGCAATCGTTCTAGAAAACTCTCTAACATGGCCAATACGCGCCGTCCCTTGCGCTATCCCCCGTATGGACGATATCTCGTGAGCGACGCTGACCATTACCTGGTCAATCTGTTGCTCCGTCTCTCCGAGGCCATTTTTGTTGGCGAAATCCCGAAGATCCGTGAGTACGTCCAAGATCCAATCATGTACCATGCGTGTTCTCTTCCCGATTGGTTAACGAAACATTAACACAACTTTAGCATGTGCAGTCGGCCGGGAAAATTCGCTAATATCAACTCCCCAGATCTAGCGAGGGGCGCTATAGTTAACAGATTGTAAATAAACAATGTGTGGGCGGGCGGCTGTCTTTTTCGACAGGTGGTTGACCTGTCAAAGTTAACAGTCCGCCCTTTTGAAACAAATCGTTTCCTACTTGGAAACACTCGCCTCTAGCGTGTCTTCGAATGTCCTAAGACCGGTGTGCGGCGCTTGCACCAGCACTGCCATGTTGCCGGGCTTATGCTCGTTCCGCATCATCTTCATATGCGACTGTGGGATCTCTTCCCAAGGGAAGACTTCAGACATGCACGGATCAAGGCGCCGCTCCACCATCAGCCGGTTGGCCTGAGCGGCCTGCTTCAGGTGCGCAAAATGGCTGCCTTGAATGCGCTTTTGATGCATCCACACGTAGCGCGCATCCATGGTCAGGTTGTACCCGGTCGTACCGGCACAGATGACGACCATGCCGCCTTTCTTCACGACGAAGGTAGATACGGGGAAAGTCGCTTCGCCGGGGTGTTCGAACACCATATCGACGTTCACGCCCTTGCCGGTGATGTCCCAGATCGCCTTGCCGAACTTCCGAACCTCGGCGAACCACTCCTTATATTCGTCGGTATTCACCTTCGGAAGCTGGCCCCAGCAGTTGAAGTCTTTCCGATTGATGACGCCCTTTGCGCCCAGGCTCATCACGAAGTCGCGTTTGTCTTCGTCCGAAATCACGGCAATCGCATTCGCGCCTGCGGTGTTGATCAGCTGAATGGCGTAGGACCCAAGACCACCGGATGCCCCCCACACCAGGACGTTCTGGCCAGGCTTCAGCTCATGCGGATGGTGGCCAAACAACATGCGATATGCAGTGGCCAGCGTCAGTGTGTAGCACGCGCTTTCTTCCCAGGTCAGATGCTTTGGGCGCGGCATCAATTGCTGCGCCTGCACTGTAGTGAACTGCGCGAAGGAGCCGTCGGGCGTCTCGTACCCCCAGATCCGCTGACTTGGCGAGAACATTGGATCACCGCCGTTGCACTCTTCATCGTCGCCGTCGTCCTGGTTGCAGTGAATGACAACTTCGTCGCCGACCTTCCAGGTTTTGACCTTGTCACCGACGGCCCAGACGATGCCGGACGCATCGGAGCCGGCAATGTGATACTCGGCGCCATGGACGTCGAACGGGCTGATCGGCACGCCCTTGCCGGCCCAGACACCGTTGTAATTAACGCCCGCCGCCATGACGAGGACAACGACTTCGTGACTGTCGGGCTTTTTCACGTCGACCACTTCAAGCGCAAACGACTTGTCGGGATCGCCATGGCGTTCGCGCCGAATGGCCCAGGCATGCATCTTTTCAGGCAAGTGACCCAAAGGGGGTATCTCACCGATGTCATACAGGTCTTTCTTGCTATCCATCGCAGTTGCCTTGTCCAACGCCATATCCATACCTCTACTCTGTGCTGCATCGCAGAATCGTTACAAAAGCTCTAAAGCAGTATGAGTCGGCGCGCAACAATACAACCGAATTATTATTCGTTTTGAAATATTATGACCTTATCGCCACGCCTCACCAGATGTCTGTGAGGCTAAACACTTGCTTCAGGATTTCGCCTTATGCGCTTCGCAGACGCCAAGGACGGACGCCTGTGATGAGATTCTTAAACAACATCAGAATCCAAACCAAACTACCCATGGTCATGGCGACTATGGTCGCCGTGAACATCGCCGCGCTGAGCGTTGCCAGCTATCATAGCACGCGCAGTATTGTTGTTGAGAAGGCCTATGCCAAGCTGCGGGAAATCGGTGAGGTTCGATCTCAGCAGCTTGGGGAGCTTTTGCAGCGTATTGACGAAGGGTTGCTCGCGCAGTCTCGGGATCCAGCCGTCGCAGACGCCATTCTGAACTTCACAAAGGCATTCGGCACCCTTGTTGCGCCGCAGGAGGAATTGCAGCGGGCGTATATTATCGAGAACGCATTTCCCATCGGAAAGAAGGACCAGCTGGCGGGCTCTGACGCCAACACGACATATGACTTTGTCCATCGACGTTTTCATCCCATGTTTTCCACCCTCAAGAACTCGATGGGGTATTACGACGTCCTCCTTTTCGATACCGAGGGAAACCTTGTCTATAGCGTCTACAAGGAACTCGATTTCGCGACCAACCTGGTGACCGGCGAATGGAACGAGTCCGGGCTGGGGGTCGTATTCCAAGCAGCCAATAAACTCGCAGCCGGTGACGCGGCTGCGTTCGACGACTTCGCACCGTACGGGCCAAGCGGTGATGCACCTGCGGCATTCATTGCGCGACCGGTTTTTGCCTCGGACGGTGAGCGGTTGGGCGTGATTGCATACCAAATACCGATCAGCGAGATGAACCGGGCTTCCAGCACCAGAATGGGCGCGACCGGTCATACATTCCTTGTCGGCTCTGATGGCATCTATCGCTCGGATTCGGCGTTGACGGACGGCGACGATGTTCTGACGAACTCTGTCGCACAGGCTCTTGTGAACCAAGTCGAACAACGCGCGGAGGGCCACGTCACGTATGAGAACTCGGACCGGCAAACCATGGTCGGCTTCGTGCACCCAATCGACTTTAACGGAGCATCTTGGGCTATGGTGAGCGAAATCGGCCAAGCCGAGATGTTCGCCGAGCTGCCTGGACTTATTCAGTTGCAGGCTATGATCGGCGCAGCAGTGCTGATCTTCGCGATTGCATGCACCTATCTGCTGTCGCGCGGCGTAAGCAGACCATTGGACCGGGTCGCGAACGGCGTGAAGCGTGTTGCTGCGAAGAAGTACAACACACAAATCACCGACACGGAGCGTGGCGACGAGATTGGTGACATTGCCAAATCCCTCGAAAGCTTCCGAATTGCCCTGTCAGAAGCCGAAGAAGACGCCGTTGACGCTGCATTCAAGGGCGCAGCCTTCGAAGCCACAGGCGGGCCGATGCTTCTTTGTGGGCTCGACTTCAAGATCACGGGCACGAACCAGGCCCTTCTCCAGTTGATCAATGAGAACATCTCGGACTTCAGTTTCACCGACGAGAAGATCGATGGAGACACACTCACAGGACGCCACTTGTCCGAGTTGAACCTTCTGCCGAAGGACATCGAAGCCGCCATGACGGATCACCCCTCGCTTCCAATCAAACGGAAGTTGCGCGTTGGGGGTACATTTCTTGGCCTTCTTATCGAC
>JAAUYH010011778.1_pt1 | contig 32211 bp, 19 predicted proteins | sample 7278061 | NCBI WGS metagenome assembly JAAUYH01 (sample SAMN14350203, study PRJNA611818) | marine sediment metagenome | isolation source: surface marine sediment (0.6m) | place: French Polynesia: Moorea | collected 2018-08 | reverse complement strand
TTAGTTACAGATAATTTTGTACCATAGAAATCTAAGGTAAAATTTCAAAATATTGAAATTTTCGTAATCTTGACATAAAAATGAAACGCAAGGCCAGAGCTAAATATGCTTTGGCCCATAACCCGAGCAATCACGTCAACATGTTATAGCAAAACAGAACAGATTGTCGTTGTACATTTAAATAAGAATAATGGCCCATTAAAATTCGGCGGTTTTTTTTGCACACCCTGTATATTTGCAGTACGAGCCGTCTGCTTCTACTAGCAATCGTGCTGCATAACTTAGGCATCCTATGTTTTGCCACATAATGGTGCGTCCTTCGAAACTCACAAAAAAATTATTGGGTTCTAGCCCTCCGACAAGCAATAACTGCAATGTGCATTTGAGATGTATTCAGTACCTATTCGCTAAGCCGAAAAACTGAACAATAACTCTAGCTGGTTGCGCTCTGAGCCTCTTTGAACTTCTCCAAGAAGGAATGTGCCATTAATGTCGATTTCTCTGTGGCTTAATGTACCGTCTATGGTAATACGGCGCTAGAATTCGAACATAACCTTGGCTTTTTTCATCAATCTCGCAACTGTCTCAGCATTATTAGGGAACAGAATAACAGAGCGTATCACTCTAGCGGCATATAGTGCAAAGGATGCCAATGACCGGACGATAGTGGGAACCTCGATGTCATTCCCATTCATTCTACTCAATTTATTCAGCTGGTTTCCGAAGGCGAGGCTATCGAAAGCTTTCGATCCCACCTCATCAACTTTACAATAGACGTGATCACAGTACAAACCAGGAGTTGATGGATTGCTATTGTAACATATCCATCTAGGGCAGTGTAATAGCATACTGTTTGTGACAATATAACATCTTGCATATCGTCCGTCTACTTGCAGCCTCCGACGCAGTGGTGCAAAACTTTGCCGATGGATAATGCGTGAGACCATTTGTTTCTCAAGTAAGCGTGGGTATTGTAGTCAATCGGCATCATGAATTCGAGAAATTCTTCGAGCTCTGCTTCAGTCCAATAACTCACCGCAGCATTTCTATCCGAATCCACTTCACCCAGAGCATCAACGCAACCCAAAAAAGTCGAACACAATGCATCTCCGATGTTCAATAACTCAAGTTCGTCGGACTCACTTTGGTTCTTGACCTTGACAAGATCAATAAATCCCGTCTATACTTTCAGAAACAACTTAGATCCGCTCTGAATCTTCTTTCTTGACACTTCGGAGATTGGAGTAGTGCAGACGTTCAAAGCGATCCTTAGAAAGGACTTTTTGTTTTCTGTTACGGTTCACCAATTCTCCGGCATAGCGTATGAATTTTGACATAGAACAATCAGAAGAGATCTGAACACTGGGCAGGGAATCTTCGCTAAAAATGTACCTCTGGCACTTTTGAGAAATTCGGAGCCGAAGAACAACAAGTCTGAAGCACTTAACCATAGTAGGTGGCGCTTATTCTTGGTTACTATTGCTTCTTGCCCGATTTGGTCGAAACCTCTTGGGTAAAATTGCCTGACTATCTCATAGAACTGCCTGGAAATAGATGCTTCACAAAACGGCTTGCATGAAGTCAGTGCAAACTCACTGATGTTGGAGTTTTCAGTAGATCTTTCCTCTTCTTCTGCCGCCCGTCTTCAATTTTTCCAACAATTCTTCCATTCAATTTATTACTTTTTGCTTGGATGGCGTTTCGTAAAGGCTTGTACAATCCAGCGTTCTCGTCACTTAATTTCTTCAACGTGCTCAAGGCTTCTGCCCTTGCTTCGCCACGGTATAGGACATCAATTGCGTGCTCCACTTGTTTGACAATTTCCAGCTGTATGAACTCGAGAATTCGTCCCATGTCCCTAATGACGCCTGCTGACCTTTTCGGCACGGATACATCACTTAAACGATAAGAATTGATAGTAGCCCACAATACTTTGGACACCAAGTCGATAGAAAAAAACGAACTTGCAGTACAAAGTTCAAAGTTAACAATGGTTTTCGGAGCGTAGTTCGAAATTTTGTGCCAATCTTTCAATTTCGCAGAGTTAGATTCTCAACCAAAGATTAACGTGAAAAGTATGTATAGGAATTGAAAAAATCATGGAAGACGAACCGGTCCTTTGCCTAAAAATATGAAAATTTAACAGTCTGCGATGTTATTTCATGCTACGCTAGATTTTTAATCACTTTCATGTTTAGATCGATCCTCTGTAAAATATTCCTTGGTTTTCGTACATTGTCGTTCGATCTCTTTCTCTAGATGGATTTTGGACCAATCATAAGCTCCTGTGACTAAAATACATATTGATCGCAACGATATTACTGCAGATTCGTTTGAATGCATTTTCTGCTATTTTTAAATTGAACTAACTACCCCATTAAATCCTGATCATGCATCTGATTTCAGATTTTATCGGTCTCCGAGTAGTATAGCTAATCCATATCGGCTGGACGCTCCACATGGCTCGTGCAAACCATCGATTCAATGTGTCTAATACGTTTCCATCTGTTTTTCTGTATTTCTTATTAGATATGGCATTGATTCGTTTGTATTAAAGGTGGAATAAATCAGTGCAATTATATTACAGTTTATTGTACTAGATACCTGTTTTGTTGACTGAGCATGTTCTAGGTCTGCTACGTAATTCAAAACTATACCTCCAGTCATGTGCGCAAAACAGAAAAGCATAAAAGAAATACTTAACTGGCGATTTTCTCTGTTCTAGCTTCTCCGACGATGTCAGGACAGTTCTTCGGACAAGGAAAGTACTTTCCAATCGGAGAATCAGGAGAAAGAAACATTCCTAGAAAGCGACTCATGTAGGCTGAAGGAGATCAGCTCAAAATGATCTTGCGTCGTGCGAAAGCAAATTTTTGTTACCTTCAATATTCTGGCAGAAAAGAAATATGGTAAGCTTTGTTTCGGTTTTCGGTTCCCCATGTACCTTGGCAAAAAATCGGGTGAAGAACTAACTACTGGAAATGTGTTTGTCGTAAGGCATCTAATGATAAGGCCTCTGCAGCCAACTCTTCCACATTGCACATAATTAATCGCATTCGCAAACCTTACTCAGTGAAATCTTCTGCGCTACCCCATTCATAGAAGAATAATAGGACCGGAATATGACTCGATGCTACAGTGCATATGGAGACGCCTCCGTTTTTTGTTCCACGCTAAAAACTTGCTCATAAATAGCGATGTTGGAGATTTTGGAGATTTGGGAGTTTAAGAACGCCCTTTTTTATCATTTTTCGACTTTTGTAGACATCTGAAGACCGAGAGCGGACTTGGGAGGCATGTACTAATGGTTGGTGGACTTTGAGTGGGAACAAAAGCGCCTTCAACCCGATCGAAGCAGTTATTCTTTCTATTGCGTAATATTCTTCAAGAAGCCTCAACATGAACCATTACGGGAGAGATATCGACTGGCAAGGTGCAATACTACGATACAATTCTAAACAATCTGTTCACCAGAACGTGAAGGAATTTTTTCCTACATAAACCAACAATTCGTGAGTACTCCAAACTATTACATTTTTATTCTAAATAGTTTCAATTGTTCTCAAACAGAGACGCGCGCTCACAGGAGTTTCTTCTTCTAGTATACGACTAATCTTTCGAATTCCAAATCTACTCGTCAACATCACAATATTTATTTTTCTCTGTCAACGGATTCAGTGCCCATAGGGGCTTCTGCATGTGACTACGACTTCTTCGTTTTGGTTGCAGATTTCGGCTTAGCGAATATAGGCATGTGCTGTCTTCATCCCACACAATTTCATTATGCATTAATCTTTGACAGCTAAATATCTTAACAGTTGAACACCGCCATGTTTTTCGCTATGCCCCGTAACATTTTTGCTTTGTACTAGCGGTATTCGGATTGAATCAATTCTATTTTGCATAAATCAAATACAGCTGCTTTTCAACCATGGTTCGTCATGAACGATTCTCAAATTTCCTTTCCCAACTATATTGCAAAACGAATATCCAGAGTTGTCCCCGCTCGCCAGTATCCAAGATGTAACTGCAACGCGGACATCCATCGAAATCGAATTGCTAAACGTTTTCCCAGGCCACCTCCGTAAAACGTACAGGCGACTATAACATTCTTTTTTTGCTCGCTCTTCGACTGAAAAGGATACTCCGTGCTTCGTGTACTTGAAGGAATCCATCTTCACTGTCATTAGTTCATCGAATCGCATACCGCAACTCATTGCAGTTAACCGGATTGCGTGCAGTAATACGTCTCCTATCAATTGAATCCGTCAACCGGAACATTTTTGCATGTTCGATAGCATACTCAGCTTTGTACGGCAAAGACGTTTTAGAGATCTAGCCTATTTCCGCTAGCTTTTGTGCAACCATTTTCTTGAAGGCTGCAATATCGGGATTTCTTTCACATGGATTTCCTGACGCATGCACGGATCCATCTGGTAAATGATCTACATTCCACCTAGTCTTATGGCCATTCTCATAGTAAGACCATCGAAGGCCTAAAATAAGGCCATTAACTGCCGAAATTCCACTGACTTCATATGATTCACGGTGGTTGATGCCAACGTAATCATTGAGAAGGCCCACCAACCGGGTAAAAATACGTGCACGTAGGTGGTATGCTGACCTTCGCGCGACATGCAGAAGCTTTATGACCTTCCTTAACGCACTTTAACTCGTATATTCTTGCTCCTTCCTACAATGTGACGCCTTAAGGCTCATCTTGCCCACTCGTAGCACACCCGTTATGCCTTTTTCGTGGCATGCCTTGGTTGATTCATCATCATCAAATGAATATTATCAACCTGCTAGCACAGTTCATCAATCTTGGCTTCCTTCGGGTCCTATTGTATTTCTTCGTCTGCCGAACGATCGAAATTGCATTACCATCTAGCATTTAGTTGTTTGCAGTGTATCTCTTACAGGCCTTCCTTATGCCATTATAGTCCTTGGATCCTTGGAACGAAAAAATTAAAAAACATCTGATCCGATTTTAGGACGTCTCGAAGTAGCTCCAATTTAACGTTTTCTCAGACCTTAGCGTGATCATAAACCTTTTCAGTCCTTGATAAAAAAAGGTTGAAATTTCTCCTCCGTCGTATCGATGGGTAAAAGCTTCTCTCCTTACTTCCGACTCGGTCTTCTTGGTCGAGACCTTCTACTGCATCACCATTTTCACTACATTACGGTCCTTAGCGTCTTCAGTGGGAGCATCATCCAGAATGAAGCGACCGGAGTAGAAGTAAAATTCCGCTTCACTTTGGCAGACAACAATTTTTCTGCTCTCTCACTGTCTGGCAGACTCTTGGTGACAACATTTGCATGGCAGTGGAAGAACTTCTGGGCCTTTTTACTACCTATGAACGTAGTCAGCTCACTGCAGTATTGATCACAGCTCCCGCCGGGATCACCAATGTAAGAGCATTTTTTGGCACGAGGCGAAAAACGAACTTCTTCAGACAGAAGTTTGAAACTTAAAATAAAATAAACTTAGCTACTCCAGCTGCCCTCTCCCTCCTCTCCTTTCTTATCTTCCTCCACAAAAGAATATATGCTAGAGTGACCATAACTGAGTTTTTTTGACCATGAAATTACTTTCATATGGTCATTTTGGGAAAATGTTAATTGAACGATTGCTTGAACATAAGAATTCCATTCTAACACATTTCTGCGAAACAGAAAAGCAGCTTAACAACCTCTCCATCGAAAATGGAAGTAGTACCAGGTGAACATTCCAAAATTTCTATGAACCCGAAGTAATGCTTGAGCGAATCAACAACGCAACATTCCGTTTGAACGTATCAGACCCAACGATAGCACGGGAAGCTCACGACATGTGCCACATGGTGTTTGATGAAACCTTAAGTACTCGACAAATCAAGTAGGTATAATGAACCATTACCACCGATCAAATTCAAGGCGAGACTGAGTAATATGCTGTGAAAAGAATCTTAAACTCTGAGACGATACGAAGGAAACCACACTTGCTCGAAAAGTGGCTAGGTCATGGCGACCATGAAAACCCTTAGCATACATCTGGAGACTGCTAGGACCCCAAAAACTCCTTGCATCATTTGAAGCCTCAAAGCAAAGATCTCGCATAAGAAGAAAGGTTGCTACAACTGTTTTTCCTCTTTCCCAGTTCCTTATAATTCTCTTTTTCTTTATATTGTTGAACTAGACTTTTTCGGTTCTACTTCTATATATGCTTGTTTTTATCTTCCTAAGCTTTTTTTCAAGCTTGCACAAGCTAAAACCAAGGTTGATCTCTTCTATTACCGTCTGTTGGCACAGCAATGAACTATTCCCCGGTTATTTGGTGGTACAGCATCAAAAGATATTATTAGCATCATAGGCTGACATTTCTTTAGCCAAATAAAAGTTTTCTATCATACCTACTTAGTCTATGTAAACTTTATCGGCCAATGAATTTCTATAACAGGTATACAGTCCTGTTCTGCCACCTCCGGTTTCTTTCACATGCAAAATTGGTTCCCAATAGTGTTTGCGATAATCGTTTGCATTTTTGATAACTTTACTTCTGCGAAGTAGATTCAAGCTCTTACGATATGAGTCATAGGAAATTTCTAACTCATTGTCCGCATTTCCTTAATCCGATAACGCACTAAAATACTGTTAAATGCAATATCATTTTGATGTTTTCATTTTACTTCCCAATTACAAAACCAGTGGATGATTTAAATTTTCAAATCCATTCGTTACAAAACATGTTCTGCAATATTCATTCCAGATGCTGATATTTAACAAAAAATTTTGGTGGGGGCGTGTAGAATTTATTTTAAATTATGTTGGTCGAAAATGAATTTCCGTGTCGTACCGAAAAGGGCATTCTTTTTTAAAAGTTGATGCATTTTCTTTCAATTTATTTTTCTAATCATCACGAGCATTCAGATGAAATTCCTTCACAAGACTTTATATTTGAACCATCCAGTATAGACATGTACCGTGACATTGTACGGACTTTTCTATGTTAATTTGACCACCCAACATAGAGACCGTCATAGAGCACCTTTCGAATTCAACCTTACGTTTTCAAGCAGAATAATCCGAAATCAAATATAGAATTCAATGGTGATGTTCGCAATATACTTCTATATTAATGAAAACTTGTTCGAATAGGAGAGTAAATGGTTCTGTATTGAATATACATAGCAGTTCTATTTTCAATGAACGCAAACTACACAAGCATGTTCATTGTTATGTATCCAACTTTTTGGGACTAATTTTAACACTTCAAATGAAACTTTTTGATGCCTTTCTTCAGGATTGCTCGTCATAAAAAAATGAGATGAAAATCATCCTCGATTGGTTTCGCCGCAATATATTGCCGATTTTAAATAGTCGCAACTCTTTCAACAGTACATTATGTACGAATAAATCTGATAATTCACGAGAGATATGTTCACTAGTCCATCTATGACAGTTGCAGCCCATTTTTATTTTCTGTCGTTGGGCATACGCGCATATGTTTGGCGCGTAGACTGTTGCTTCAGAACTTATACGAAGTAAGGTTTTGCAATTTAAAGATTGAGGTTGATGCCATGTTTGCACTACGGCATTTAATAGGTGAAAATGCTTAACACAATGAAATACAACCGTTCTATTATAAAATTATTGTTTCTATAATGCAAATGTGTCTCGACTAGTATTTTCGGTATCTAAGATGTCAAATATCTATGCTTACTGATGAATTTGAGTAAGCACATGATATTTTGAGCTGCGGAAAGAATTATCTCTCATACTGCCTATCCGACATGTTGGCCACACTTGCATGGATGCCTTGAGTTTTAACAGTGGCATTTTTATGGTGTAGAGTGCTTGGTTGCTAAGTACCAGTGACAAATGCGTTTATGTTAGCCTGCCTTCCGTCGTGAATGTTTCATCACTGTGTGCTCAACATTCAATCATATCAATCTCTAGATTAACACCGCAAAAACTCCAAATTCGCCATATTATATATCGGCATAAATGTACAGGCTGTTTGAACATGCAATGTTGCTTATGTAACCCAAGCTAATCTGGTATTGAGCAAATTCGAAAGAATTTATTGACATCTTTCATTTCAATGACATTGAACGACTCGTTTTCATCATTTGACAGTTTTGTCTCTATCCAATGCTATTCATTCACAATCGTTAGGCCTTCTTTGTTTTTATCCTGATTCCTAGCATGTTGTATTTTTGTATGCGTGGACTTGTTGCACCACAATGTGATCCTGGTCACTCAAAGTTTCTGTGAGACGAGTTACCTTTGCGATTATGAGACACAAATTCAACTAAACATCAAATGTAAGCTACAAATTTCCTAATTGAGTAGTTTAATCCGTGCAATAGACTATTTATTCAAACACAAAACTCTCCTGTCACGCAAAAATCGAGTGGTCTATGTTCGAAATACGAATTTTAGATTTTTTTTGGATCTGTACACCAGATCGTTTTCATTGTCACGATTATGTCGCGAAGTAGTAGGTTTAAGCTTTGCAGTAGTATATTTTGAGCAAGCTGGTCTGAGTTAAAGCTTCTCCGAAATGACTTATCCAAATGTGCTCGAAAAAATTTTATGAACATGTAGACAGTAGTACGTATTGGTGCACTTGATACTTTCGTCATGATGCGGGAACAAAATTTGTTTCTCCAAAGCTCTGATAAATGGTAGCTAAAGCAGGAATCACATTCCGCCCAGTTTTAATAGAAGCACCGAACATTATGATAGTTAAAGAACAGAGAACTTTCGGCTGACGATAATTACTTGCTAGATTTATCAGCCGTGAGCATCAATTCAACTTTCTGTCCTGAATGATTCAGCCCTTACCTGGTTGTTCTCGTAGCAGTACTGAAACTTTCAATTTCTTGAAGTGCAACTTCTGCAGTATACGAAGGAGAAAAATTGATGATCATCGAAATCGCCTGTGAGGAATATGCCAAATTTCTCGGACAAATGCGCCTCAAACAAATCGAACGAGGATTTGAACCATGCCCACCACCCACAAAATTGCAATACTGAGATAAAGTTCCCATTTATCGAGAAAATATAGGAGGATGGAAACCAAGCCTGTTGTACTCCGATATGATCATCACATATATCTGCTTGAACAAAGCGTAGAAACTCAACCTTAGCCGAATGCGAAGTTCAGTTCTTTTAAAGAAGGATTGCATTTAACCGGGACCTGATCTTTATGAAATTCTTCCAGAAGAAAAGGCAGTTGATAATAACTCAAAATTAAAATCAGGCAATACAATCTATTTGCCTAGAGAGTAACTCGATACTATCGGGAGCTATGCTGAACCAGAAAAGTTCAATGACTATAAACCTTTTTATTTAGATCCAAGCACTGAGAGTCCGACTAACGTTTACGACACTGATAAAAAAATTTTCGAACGAAGAATTGTTCCAAATTCAGAAAAGGTAAATCACTGCACTTAACACTAGCGAGAAACTATGTAAATTTGGATAACTTTAAGCATCAAGATGAAATTGATGGACTTCTAAAAAAGCATTTTTAACGAAATGCTTCGTTCGTATTTCTCTACAGTAGAAATTAGAAAAATACACATCATCAAAGCGTAAAAATTCTTGTATTAAAGAAACCATGTCACCTGAAAACGCAAGAAAGCCAAAATTCAGGTTCAAGCCGTTACTTTGAGATACTAGGATAGTGTATGTCAGCAACTTTTTCTTCTTGGGTTGGCAGAAGTTCATTGAAAATAATGCTTAGAATTGCTTCTACATTGAAACTACTAATTTTAACCCGACACGTCACTCAGGCACATGTATCAACCAATATTGAATGCTAAAAAGAATCTGTTTAATTTCACCGAAAGAACTTGAGATGGATCTAGGTGTTTTGTGGCATGTACAGAAATTTCTTTATGAATTACCTGAAAGCGACGTTCATTGGTTCGAGCCTTATCACACTCATCACCGCATCGATCTCAAAATACTAAGCACTGAGATCGACCCGTGCCTGCTTTACTGACAAAACTCGAAAAATCCAATTCATGGATTAATTTATCTTCAACCTGAAAATCTCGTTAGGGCAGGAACGAATATGTTCTTGTGAAAGAAAATGTTGCAGCACGATAATTCTGTATCAAAGTGCAAGAAGCAATAACTGACGTAATTGATATTACGTTTAACGGTGAACACACCGAAAGATGCGGAAATCTACTAATACTTCTCCGATAATTTTTTATCAGTCACATACCTGCAGAAAAACATGCAGAACGCTGGGGTCTTTCATGCCAAGCAGATGTCTGGCCGAACGTCTAGGCATACAAACAAAACCAGAAATCACGAGCATTGTCAACCAACTATCCCAAGCAAGATCTTCCGAGGCCACAGAATATCGTTTCAAGCGAATAGTTGAAATGTTCTCACAGTAAAAACGAAAAGAATTTGAATTGTGTTTTGGTCATGTCTACTTGAAAACTGCTAAAATCTATTAATTTACGGATGGATCATAGGCTATAAACAAAGATTGTATTCTGAACTGGTTTACATTATATTTTTATCTACAATCACAGGATTGTTCGATTATCAGCGGGTCTGCTACTTAGTACAAGAGGATCACCAGATGAGTATTAGGTGCAGAATCATACGCTATCTCTCAATGAATTGATGCAGTACTCGCTATTTCCCAAACTGTCAAAAAAATTGAATAGAAAGATAAAATCAACTATTCACTGATTCAAGAACATTATTCAACTCTATTGTCAATTTTTGTAGATTGACCGAAAGAAGGACTTTGACCGATACTTTTGGTATTCGAGAAGCATGTCGAAACGGAGATTTAGCAGAAGTTGGTGGATTCGCATACAATGCAATATTTCTGATGGGTTAACAAAAGAAAGTGGAAATTCATCATTGCATGACCTTTTGTGAATGCACCGTCATGAAACTTCAGTTCAACGATAGATATATCAAGGTCCTATCCTTGACCACAAATGATTTTTTGTACAAATCATCATCTTCGTTTTAGTGTTACGGCCTTCAGAGCTAGCGTCGTAGCATAAACAAGATTTGAATTGAAGGCATTCTACCAACACTCGAATGAAGTGTACTGTTTTATTGATTCAGAAGAATAAAATTTAATACTGTATCTGATTATTATTTTGACTTGACTAAGTTCTGTATAAATTGAAGAACGAGAGGCTCAATTTTTTAAAAAATCAGAAAGAGGGTCGATTGAATTTTGCAACAAATTTGAGAGAAACTATTTTGACTTCGACAAATAGGGATGTTCGACAGGCGAACTACTTCATCGTTTTTATCAAATTTTTTGCATTATTACGATCTAAATGCATGGATTTTGAAAGCTCACAATTAGGATCAATGTCTCATAAAATCTCATTTTTTGACAAACTCAAATTTCCAAAGCATTGTTATGCTCCAATATCGTAGTTTTCTTACTTTTACGTAACAGCAGTTTTTGTCAACGATTCAATTTTTTAATTCTAGAGAGCGGCGCCTTCCAGAAATCAATAGAACATTGAAAGACAGTAACCGGCCTCGCACTTCAAATTATTCACTTTTCCAAATGAATAGAAGATATCTAGAAGATTTTTTTGCTGATGGATTAAAGGCTAGTCATGCTGACGATAGTTGAACTTCTACTCCACAAGTCTCCCTTTTTTGATAGCGGCAATTTTGATGCTTACACTTTAAACACCGGTGCATAATATCAGAATAAAGGCGTAAGGTTTTTGTACACAAGGCACTTCATAAATAAAGCCGCATAATATTTGTATGCATGACTTGCAATACTGATGCTCGACAACAAACATATATTGTAGTATAAAATGTATTGTAGTATGCAAAGTGAAACTCTCTAGTCAGGTCTATCTTAACGAGCGTGCTGTGTGCCCGTGCTGCGTCACGTTGTGTCACAAACTTACACTGAGCTGTCGTTTTGCATTAAAAAAGAGTCATGGGCTGGCACAGTATAATAATGCCTGCACTAATACCCCTATACAAATGGCTTAGAATTGATAAGAAACCCCCTAAATTGAACGGGTATCGTCATGTCTGGAAGTTTTATGAAGAATAAATATACTTGAGTCTTTCAGCATGAAATTTACAAAGGATAACGAAAGCAGAATTTTTTCGATGGAGTACGATTAGTGAAAGGTCAAAATATATCTTTTCTGGATCTCTGGCCACCAGATGAAATATTCCGATGATTAGCTTCTTAACCACGAAAAGAACTTTCCTAAAACTGAAAGTAATACTCAAAAATTACCTACTACTACTGATGAAACTCAAACAATAGAATACTGTTGAATATTCTTTTTGTGTCTTAAACTGTGTTGTCGGCACAGTTTGCTGTGTATCGCGGAGAGACCTGCATGTGAAGACTTACAGAGCAAATTCACCAATAAAATACTAGATTTCCAGCACCAGCGCACGCTGGCACGCTCGTTAAGAGCCGCCCTCAGACAATCAAATTAAATGAGATCTGACCCTCAACCCCTCCTCTTGAAGAAGACGACCAATTCAACCCAACGCCAGCATAATTCAAAGCCCAACGCTCACCTTCGTGTTAGTGCTATTCCCTTCAAACCACGGAATCTATTCAACTTGTTCCTAGAATGTTCTTCCGTACAAAGCTCAGCATCCACATTTGTAAGGATCAACTGAAATGATGCTTCTCGCCTCCAGCAATCTCGTTAAAGAATTCTGTACGGAGTTTTGCATTCGGAATCTAATGATTAGCTATAGATTTTCAGGTATTACTCATTGAGGATGCGAAGGCAGAGGAGAGAGCGAACGAATGAGCGAGTAGTGCAGATTGGTGCCTGCCTTTCCGAACGGGGAAGGTTCAGTTTTTATTATAGTTCTTAAGGTGACTTCAAACATATCTAAAAGAGGGTTCTTACTTGGCAGAGTTGCCGATAACCTGCGATGGTTTGCGAAAAGTCCTAACCATGGTTATAAAAAATGGGTTACGGTAACCATAATCGGCCTTTTCGAAACTGCTATCAGGAGTTAGAAATATACTGATAGTCTCTATATTGCTCAATTTTGCAATCTAAATTGAGTGGGAGATGCAAAATTCCGTGCTACAATAACAATAGTTTTCCGAATTTCCATTTTTTATTGGTAATATAAAACAAATTGAATTGAGCCCTTTTTGCCAGTCTATCCTAACCATTTTCAAGCAGAGAGTAAGCGAGAACTCTACACAAGGGGAAGCCCCAATTACGTCTCCGTAGCAGAGAAAACACGTAATCTTGCAGGTATAACAAGCGAGACTATTTGTACTGTTTTCTTGTAGCGTGTTAGTTCACGGAAGCCGGCGGTCGATGGGCGAGATGGTAGTACCGCTTCGGCGAGGTAAATTCGCTTCGGCGAGGGGTTAGCACGGCTTGTTCCTAGTCAGCGCTGTCGAGCGCAGCTTGATCCCTGTTGAGCCTGTTATCCGTTGTAACACTGCCCTTCCGTCTACTGCGGTTGAGGCATGCGTCAGAGGCCACGGCGCGAGGGGGCTACTTCGTTCTTCTTCGTCTTCTTCTTGAGGAGTGTGATGAAGAGGAGATTGACCTTGCTGACACGCCCCGCCCCGTTACTGACCAAACGGTGCAGATAGTCGTGGACGTGGACGTGGACGGTGCTGAAAGATGGTGGTGGGTGTTGTGGTGAGAATTGATTGCTGGCTGGCTAAAAGTCGGAGCCATCTTGAGTTTATATAGAATTTTCTCTACTCAGGGAGCGATTAGTTGCAGAATCAGCATAAGGTAAATCCTAGCCAATGAAAGCCTACTATCTGTAACAATTGAAATTCTAATTAAAGCACTAATTGCTGACACTAAGGTATTTCTAAAAATTTGAAACGGCATTGCTGTGTTGCTGTTCATATAACAATTCCTAATGTCCAACACATGCGCATTGGAAAGGGTTTCTGGATTTTGGTAAGTATTTCCGTGGGAGCTTTGAGTCATGGAAACTCTCGTTCTTATTTGGAAGGTCTCTGACTGTATAGGAATTGTTTCTGGAAATGTTTATCAACAAAACCTTTAATTAACGAGACACTTGGAATGCTCTTGACTAGCATCAATTTACGTTAGTCAAGTGACTGTAAAGTATAAAGTATATTTCTCGTTTTAAGTTTCTTTATTTCAGCTTGTAGTTAACTGTTCGTCATGCTTCAAAACGGCGCGCAGTCACTCAAGTCGATCCGCGAAAGAATTGCTTGTGAATCGACCTAGTGGTAATTTGTATCATGTCAATGGCTTCATCCTAAACAACACATGGAGTTGACGCACATTGAGCAGGCGATTTGATCACTAATATGACAGGTTTCATCTGTCTCCGAAACAGGGTTGAGTTGCAATCGATTGTGATTGCAATTAATTCCAATTTTCCGCAGAAATCAAACACGTGTAAATTGTAATTAATTCCCAATTGATTGCAATTAATTCATGGATCCCAAGTAGTGCGATAATGCGTGAATTCAGTCTATACGAGAAATATATAAAGTGATAGTGTGGATACAACGAGATATGCCGCTATGGCGCAGCCGACGAAGAAACAGTATGTAGAAGTTCTCATGCGCTATGTTCGAAAAGAACGTCGTACAGGAGGCAATGACACAACTTCACCACCGGTGAACGTTTCGTACGTGGTGTATGTACGTCCAAGACGCAAATTCTGCAAAAATCCGAACGGTCTGGTATCGTTTCAGAAGAACCGAGGCTACACTAATCCGTTCAATCACCTAATAAGCTGTTACAAGCGAAAAGAAGATCTTTTCACGGAAGCTCGACGCTTCATTGCAACCGGAATGACGCAGAATTTGGGCCTTCTCTTCAAGATGTATTCGAAGAAACCGGATCAGATCGTGAGAAAGCTCTTCATTCATACATACAGTTCATTGTCTTTTGCAATGCACCAGTTTCATGTGTTGAAAATGAGTATTACCGCCAGTTCTCGAAGTTCGATGCAAGATTCAGCCGAAAGTACGTTACTGAATTGCTACATGAACTAGTAAAGCTGGTAGAGAAGAAGATTTCCACGGAGATGAAGAAAACGCGAGGAGCAATAATGCACGACTGTTGGACATGCTCAGGAGTCCACTATGTCGGACTTTTTGGTCTCTACGTCCGATCAGACAACAGACAATCTGAAGTTGTGGGACCGCTTTTATCGGTGAGTCCAATGGCAAAGCTATGTAAATGTGACCAAACAGATAGCTGTTCCTGCAGTTCTGAAACAACAAAATTCGATTCTGGAACGCTCACAAACCATATTCGAAGCTTGTTTGAGTTCTTAGACATTGATATATCAAACTGGGCTGTTTTCCAGACCGCGTACAATTGTAATGTGAACAAAGCAGTCACCAGAAATCAGAAAATCCCACATATTGGCTGTGTTAGCCACAAGGTTAATCTGGAAGTAGAGTTGATGATTCGAATGGACACTGAGCTCAAGTCATGCATTGAATCAGTTTACGAGACTATGATTGATTGTCGAACTAAGCTGAAGAATCGAGCATTGCTCCGCAACTTAACTTCTTTGTCTCCTATAGTTGAGAACAAAACACGTTGGCCCGGAAAATATCAGATGCTCTCACGGTTCTGCAAGATATACGATGAGTTGCGAAATGCTGCTGAAAGTGAACAGAGCACCGTTGCAATGAATTTGACTACGTTATTCATGTCGAATGTGACTCGTTTTTCGGCGATGCTCGGCCAAATCGATTTAGTCACGAAATATCTACAAACGGAGCATTTGTCGCTATCTGATTGTCGCCTTGCATTAGAAAAAATTGTCGAATATGTGTCGAATGAGAAAAATGAGGAAGGTTCCGAGCTGTATCAGTGTAAGCTTGGAAATCGGTATATCTCAGTAATTCTACATTTGTTACGAGCAAAGCATTCGAAAGTGGAGTCATGAAAATCCAGAGGAATCGAATCCGGTTTATCTCTGGCGCAGAGAAATACGCATGTAGGAGTCTACTTGTATCTCAAAATACAGCGGTATTAGTTTCTGAAACATCTGAAGAAGAAGAAAGGAGCAGTTCTATAATGGAAAGTATCGCCAGAAAACGTCGCAAATTGGGCGAAGAAACCGTTAAGTATATTGATGCCAGCTTCATTTGTGGCTCAGCCGCAAAAGTGGAGAGGTTGTGGTCTCAGGCTACTTATATACTACAAAACCACAGAAAAGCTTCGACTCCTATGCTAGCGGAAGCAATCCTCTTCTTCAAGACTAACAAGTCCTATTGGGATCTATCGACAGTTTGTGAAGCTATGGCGACCCGCCAAATGAGCAAGAAAACTAAAATATTAGTAGATCTGAAAAAGTACTGTTTATATCCTGGTAGAAGTACATGTGGGTCACTGGACTAGGTAAATGACTGCAGCAATCAATTGCAATTCATTGCAATTCTAATTGAACTCAACCCTTCTTCGAAACTACTAGCTAGGCTTCACCGATATCAGTTCTAATCAAAGTAGTGTCATTCAACCTTACTAAACACTCATAGCATCGAGCGAACTATTTGTCGCTCCTCCTTCCGCAACTAGTACACGAGAAACTCGTTCTTGAAGTACGCGTACTTGACAACGACCTCGCTCTTTGTTCTTTGCTACAATCACTAGGGATGTGTACGAAAGACGATACTCCAACGGTCGAAATAAGCTTATGCTCTTTATTTGCACTCATCTCCAAACACTTTCAGTTCTTCGCGACTCTAAAACCATCTCAGATACCTAGAAAGGCTTGCTATTTACGCGGTTTGCGCCAATCTCCAAATAAATCGATGCAGACCCCGAGCGTATCCTGTTCCGACGGTTCCTCTTCCAAGGTGTCTGATTTACTGTCGAGCGCACTCTGCTCCAACGTTTCCTCGTCCAACTTGTCTGACTTATTGTCGAGCGCAGTCGGCTGTTGCTCTGTTTCTTCTTGGCTCGGGAAAAAATTGTTAGGATTCTGCTTCTCCTCTGGTTTTGGGTCATCAAGACGTATTGATGCAGCAACCGCACTTGCATAAGTTTTTTTCGCTGTCCTCTTTCCCCTAGTCTGCACTTCGGGCGTATAAATGGAAGTTTTTGGCATTGCAGTGGACGAATCACGCCTTGAATTCCGAGGTGGCACGTCGTTTCCTCTTATGTCTCGCAATCTTGGCCCTGCAAGGGTACTAGTTTTCTGTGCTACCGCGGATGAGTGGGAGCTAGTCTGTGCCGTAGCATTTTCCAGGAAAAATGCCTCGTGACGTTGAACGACAATTCTTGAAATTTAGGATGCGATTGGTCAATTCTCTACCAATTGAAAACGATTCTTCACTTACGAATGGAGATCAGTCGAACAACATTAGTGAATATAGGATTTTCGAGTATTGATATAGCTACTCACTTACCCAATCGACGAGTCCCCTTTATTTAGCCATCTTCGTGGCATCGAGAAACCGATAGTCACGTTGAAGCCATTTGAAACTAATCCTGTATACTCTTTGAGACTGACTACGTTCGAGAGAGGGATCGTGAGCTAAGGAATTGTTCTCTGTCAATAATCTACACTGTAAACTAACGACTATAATCCGTTTAACTCGCTCTCACTCAGCACCAATATGAGAGCTTGCTCACTTTCTTGTGCTGTGGGTTGTAGTAATACTCTGACGAGGTGCACAAAGTTTCCAAATTAACTGGCTTCCCATCCGATATGAGTACTGCGGCAGCCGCAGAAACGTGAGCTGCAGCGAAAGAGGTGCCAGAAAAGAAATCAATGGTTTTCGCCAAGGTCGGCGCAGGAATATCTACTCCGGGTGCGGTGATCTTGACATTGGCTCCGAAGTTGGAGAACCATGCTTTCTTGCCGTCAAATCCATGCGCTCCGACGGTGAAGATTCGCTTATTATCTGCCACACTCGCAGGCGATGTTAACCTCACATCTTCATCCTCGTTTCCCGCTGCGACGATGAACACTGCATGCTTGCTCGCATCTTGCACTGCGCGATTCAGAATGTAGCTCTTCGGCCCACCGAATGCCATGTTAACTATCACGGGGCGTTCCTGTTCCTTAGCAAATTCTGCGGCATGAAACACCGCTTCGATGACCCCCGAATAAGCACCCGAGCCATCTTTTCCGAGTACACGACTGCAACCAATCGCAACATTCGGCGCCACACCCATTGATTTATGGCCCACAACGCCAGCTACCGCAGTACCATGACCATCACTATCAGCACAGTGTTCGCGCGAGTAATCCCCAATGTAATTGTAACAATACGTCACCCCATGCGGCGTGCAGCCCGAGTCAAGTATGAGGACGGTGGTACCAGAGCCCAGCTTCGAGCCAGCCCTGCAGCGTTTGTCATCGAACGGATCGCTGTCCACTTCATCCACATTCCACGTAAGCGTGTAGTCAACCTTTCTCGCAATGTGATCGTGCTCCACACTGCGCACGGCCACACCCGCCTCAATGAGACTGTGCTCCAAATCTTCCGGCGTAATTTGATGCTTGTAAGAAAGACAACGCATACGAAGGAATGTATCCCCATGATCGTTTTTTGCGAAATTGGCGAGTCGACGTAGCCCTGCTCGTTCGCAACCAGCGTCCTCCACGCCGTAGAAGATGCGCCTCACGCACTGCGTGTTACAATAATTAGGTAGGTCGATGACGTACGACCCATCGATGATCTTCTTGTACGACTTGGTTGCGCCGACAGTTACTGAAAGAACCGCAGCCAAGAAAATCGCCTCCACGCCGCGAATAGCCATTGCCGTACTGCTCCGTGCGTTTGCAGCCATAAAGGTTGAGAGGCTTGCTTTTATCCTTCATTCTACTTGTATTTCAGCTGACTTGTATAAGTAAAACACTTGCACTACACGGCACTTCACATTTTATCCTTCCAAATGAATCAAAGAACAATGGATTTCTTCCCTTACGTTGATTCTATGAGAATATGCAAGTCTGAAAAGAGGTTTTTCAAATTACTTTGCTACGAAATCTTACGCTAGATGTCGAACTTTGCGTCTTTATTCTCAGTAAGAAGACACACTGGTTTGTAATGTGAAGTGTGGCTACTGTTGCTAGTCGAATAGGTTCGTAGCAATAGACTTCAACAGTAATCAAGCAATGATTTTCCGGTTCACATCTAGAGCTCTGAATGCGACTGAAAATCAAAAACGAGGATGTGTGTAATGAATGGGGAGCGCTCCTTTGCGTTTGGCTGGAGTAATCGAAAGCCAGACCTGTTACCCCGTGCTCAAAATCAGAAGAATTCTAATTTCTTGTAGTCTGCATCCAGATAGCTGAGGAATTATCTTAGAATTTTGGTGGGCAACCCAGTAAACTCTGTAACAGAATAACAGTAAAGAAAGGAGCTTTGTGAGCTTTGCTATATGATATTCCATGTTCCATATCACAGACAATACTTCAAGTTACTGTCCTATTTTCCAGGAATGTATCACAAGCACTACTACTTCTCTGTAAGATTGGAACCGCTTATCCCCTTCACGACTTGAATGCAAAAGAAATCGCCTTTAGGAAATCCATTCTTAAATGAGTTATCTAGTACAGGGAACGACATCACGTCGAATAACTTTAACAAAGGAACACCGAGTGAAAAGCAACCCCACTGTGCATTAATTCGAACCAAAAAATAAACCAACCTCAAAACGGCACCCCCTGATGAGCAAGAGCGCAAGTCTAAACAGCGAGTGATTTATTCACTTCCACCTTGACTTTATCCTTATCAACGTCCAAAACAGCACGACCATGTGCGGTGACGACACTGTTCCAATTCAACTGCCAAAGCTTTTCATAGAACGGTGCGAGTCCCTCACGTCCCACCGCATCCAATTCTATCTTGAACCAGACGGGTGCCACACGAGGGACCCCTTCCACCGCTAATCCCACGAAGCGGAATATCAGCTGGCCCAACAACGGCACACCCGTGGTATCCGTCGTGTGCACCAGCGTATCTGCCGCAACCAACATCACATCCCCATTGACCCCTGGCACAGTCAACACCGCCTCTGGGAACGGGCTCTCCAACGTGTGCAGCACCGCGCCTTTTATCGGCAACTCCGTTCCAAGGGTATTCGGTTTCTCCAACCCATCCGCGTACCGCATTCCGTCCAGCGCCCAATACTTGGGCGCACCGAATTTCGGTGCATTCAAGTAGTAAGCATCGGCAGCCCCGTGAAACGCGCCCAACTTCACCACATGCTTCACAGGCCCTATGTGCAGTATGGCGTCCTCCACCTCGGCGGGCACTCTAAATACGTTAAACAGGGTGACATCGCCATTCGCATCGCGGTATATCGTCATTGTGCATGGGATAGACAGCACGTATGCAAGTACTGGAAAGCAGGACTGCAGGGTGAAGATGTTGCAGTCGGCCGTGTCCTCATACACCGGCGTCGGCATCTCACATGGCAGAACTGGGATGGACTCCCACTCCGTCGCTGGAATCCGAATCTTGTCGGATCCATTCGCCCGTTTCGACCACCCTTCGGGTGTAGTAGGTTTTGTTGCAGTTGCTCCCATGCTCGTTGTGTATGAGCGTGCGCGTACGCGTGAAGAACAAAAAGAGAGCGCAATTCTGAATCGCTCAACGGGATAAGACTTACAGAAGTTACAGCAGTTAGAAGCACGTGTATGTACGTACACGTCATTCTCTGCGCTGTACTGAGCTCTTCGGTATCTCGGCTGTCCCAGCCCTGGAGTGAGGTTTGGTTTCTTCTCAAGTTTTTTCATCAATTCACATCACGAAAGGGCTCGGTCGCACTGAACTATGGAAGACTCGGATTCAGCAAGCCAACTGATAAAGCGAAATTTAACATGTCAGATATTGCAACTGCAAGAGTCCAGAATACTGCACGGTACTTGCGTGATGATCACCTACCATTTCTTCATGTTAACCGTGGAGCAACGGCGAGGACAGGGTTGAAATCCCAATCGATGAAGCAGCAGCCAAAGCAAGTCAACATATGTGAAGCTCATTCTTTTATGGATTGCCACCATCAACGAATGTTCACTCCTCTTTAGTCTATCCCATCATGAAATCACTCATAACGTAGTCGGCTTGTTACTCGAGCCAGCCTTTTTTTGTTTCTGATCCAGAAACCAAACGCGACGTTCCTTTGCTCGTTTTGCACGTTCGCCCACGTTCGCATCCCGTGCATTCTTTTTGCTCAACAAGCCTCCACTCCGACTTTCCTTACCAGCACTCTCTATCTCGCTCGGCTTCTCAGTTACACTCTTGACTTGGTCTTTCAAAGTATTCATCGCACGTTTCCCACGCTTGTGTCTTTCCAGACTCATCCTTTTGTCCTGTTCCGGCAATACATCTTCCACCCGCGAAGCCGCTTGCTCATCCACTGTATCTGCCCCTCGATTTAGCCTCGGCTTCGGCCCCAGTTGCGCTAGCATATTCCTTACGCGTTTCTCGTTCTCGGGGTCACGCTCACGCATATCCTGCCCATTGCCCTCTCCTCCTTCCTCAACGCTTGGCTTCGCCTCATCTTCACAAGGCAAATCAGCAGCACGGCCATCTTCACCACCATTCGCCTCTTCCAGTTCCCCCTCACCTCCAGACACACACACCGCAGCATCGTCGAAGCCCAAGTTGAGTATTTGCACGGGCACGCGCATGCTGCGCCCAAGCACGATGTTGCCGCGCACAATCCTGCCCACATCATGGACCTCGGCGACTTTGAATCGGCGACGAAAGCAGAAGCGAGTGGCCTTGTTGTCATCCATGATCTTCCAAAAGTGGCGCGCGGTTTCCGCCTCCGCCGCCTGCCCGGCCAAGTTCGCATAGCAAAATATGAGCTCGTGGCGGCCGGGCTTGACGTCGAGGGTCGCCATCGTGCGGGACTCGATGAATCCAACGTGCATGATTTTGCGCACGCCGTTCGTATGCTGTAGGCGGAAGGCGATGCGCGAGCCGAGCACGTTGCCTACGCGCAGCACGCAGTCGCGCGCGGCGGGGTCGGCGAGGGCGAGGCGCGGGCCGAACGAGGGGAGGCGCACGAGGATGCGGCCCTCCACGCCGACCACGGTGTCACCCTCGGTCAAGTTCCACATCGCGTACGCAAGTGCTCGAGCCACGGCACAGGGTCGGCGGGCGGGTGTGCGACTACGTGAAGTGGCTCGGGGTACGAAACGGCAGAATTTGTGCGCGGGACGCGTTTCGGATCATCGCGGTGGTGGCGCGGCGTGTCCGTATGTTTGAAGTTGCGTGTACGAAGCACACCCCTCCGTTTCGCTCTAAGTGAAGAGCTGCACGACCATACACATGCCGGCAATGAGGTGTGCCATGATCTTCACGCGTTCCGCACGCCCTCGCGCACGACCTGTTCGTGCTCATATCCTCGCATGCCGGGCTTACAGCAATAGTGCACACCGAATTTGCGGTTTTGCAGTGCTGGTGCTCTGCGGCTACCAGCCACACCTCAACATGGCGTCGAGCGACCGCAAGCGCGTGCGCGAGGCGAACGGCGACTTCGCCGCGTCGCTCACCGACGTCGCCGCTGGCTTCAGCGACGTGGACATGGACGCGTTCGACGAGGACCCCGTGCCCGCGCAGTATCGCGGCCAGACGCGGCGCCCCCCGCGCATGCTCCCGCACGTGCCCTTCTACCCGCGCCTGGGCGCCGACGAGTTCGACGACGACATCGCCGTGACGAAGCACGACCCCGCAGACAAGCGCCCCTGACCCTACCTTAACTTTCCCTCTGGCGGGCAACACCTCCTACTCTGGCGCATACCATGTCGTGCGGGCGTGAACTATAGCGGGGCTTAACTTGGTCGATTCGGTAAAGCACGATACCATTGATCCATTGTATTCCGAGTTCATGTGTCCTCCGCCACAGTTGCTGCGGTCTGCTGCGCCGAAGTTTCAGAGAACATTGTTCGCGCGGTCGCTTGAATTCGATTGCTACTCTAATCCGATTCGCACGCGGTAAACAATGCGAATGGCTTCAATTCGCGATACGTTTCTTTGCATACTACGACGGTAAGGTGGGGTTGTTGCCATAGCGTTTCTACGCTGCTACCACTACTTTACATGTACTGTACGGTTTTGATTCCGCGATAAATGGAAAACGTTGCCATATTTCGATCCGTAAGCGTGAGCGAAATATCTTTGTAATCTCCTCCGTGCTTGGTGAACGTTCTGCATGGTTGGGCTACACAACGTTGAGGTTTCCTCTTTTTCTAGTTTCTTTCTGCGCAGTCGTTCTCGACTCTTCTACCAGGTGTTGTTGTTGCTGCGTATGAGCTGACCTGGCTATCGACGTTGCTCTGGAAATTTGAATCGCCTACGCAATCTACGAGGCGTACGCTGCGAGAAAAAGCTAATGCGGTACAGTTCTACCTTACTTTCACTGTACGGAGTAGTGGGACCAACAAAGGTAGCTACCACTGTCGATTTACCAGCCTAGCACTAGTTTGGCGAAAATGAATCTAAAATAGGATGTAAAGCAATATTCACTTATATGGATAACTGTGTATCGATGTATATAATTAGAATGAACCACGATGAATAGCAATGAAGCAGTGAAAGAAGAAATTGTACAGTAGAAAGAGAGGAGTTCACCAACTGTAAATGGATATAGCGCGAGTTGATTGGTTCAACAATAATACTCCACACCCAACCACAATGCGACACCAGAGTACGTGTAACCGATGGATTCAATTCAGTGGCAACGTAGAGAAGGTGAGCGGGTCGTCGCAATTACATAATGAAGCAGGTGCGCTATGCGATCACGACTGCGGCAGCACTATCACTGCTCCCACTAACAATTCGCATCCGATTTGTTCTGCGTTCGCGCTTCGCTGCCACTTGATCGATACGTCGTCCTTCTATATATATCCGCCTGATTGCCGTCGCGTTGCTCCCCAACGTGTATGCGGCACGAAACTTTCCATCGCTCCTCGTCTTATCGCCCATCTACGATCTCTTTCCCTTAAATACTGAACTGTCCGCATCCATGCTCGTCCCCACACCTTCGACAGTCCGCACCACCGCTGTCACGAGTCGATAGGACAGGCATGGCTCTCAAACAGACTTGCATCGTGTTCGCGCTCTTTGTCGCCATCGTCTCTGCGACCAAGCAGCCGTACACGCCCTTCCTTCGCATTCGCGAAGCGGGGCTTCGTGGAAAATGGGGACCCGTTTTGCGCAACGGTCTCAAGTTCTGTCCAACTGCATTCTCGAAGAGGGGGTTCTCCATCTTGTGCTACTTGCCGAAAAAGAACACACGTGCCACTTTCTTCATCAACAAGAAGTACAAGGCTGTGGAGCGCAATGCCCCTTTCTACTCTGCAATGAACCGAGGGAGCTTGGTGTTTCCGTTGAAGGTGTCCAAGGGTGCCCTCCTCGTCAAATGTGTCGGCAACGGAGGTTCTCGCATCACAAGGAAGATCTACATCACTTGCAAACGTAAAATGATGGATAAGAAGATGCCCATGGAGAAGAAGGACATGAAGGTCATGGAGTTGAAGGAACTGAAGCCGATGGCTATGCCTATGGTCAAGTCTGCGGACAAGAAGATGAAGCCTATGCCTTCTCCAGAAATGAAGGATGGGATGATGAAGGAGAAGCCGTTGCCGTCTCCTGAAATGAAGAAGGAAATGAGCGATCGCAAAATGATGATGAAGGAACAGAAGCCTATGCCGTCGCCAGAGATGAAGAAGAAGCCCATCTACACTCCCCCTCCGGAGATGAGAAAGGTGATGTTGATGAGGATGAACGACAAGATGACACCCTCTCCGACGCCGAAGGTAATGGAAGAAAAGTCCGAGAAAGAGGAGAAGGATATGGAAGAACCGAAGATGAATGACAAGAACCCCATGCCCACCCCTGAGATGGAGAAAGAGAAGGAGGAGATGATGAAGAAAGAGGAAAAGCCGATGCCCGCCCCAGAAATGAAGAAGGACGAGGAAGATGATAAGATGAAAATGAGGGAAATGAAGCCCATGCCGTCTCCTGAGATGAAGAAGAAGCCTGTGTACACTCCTCCTCCTGAGATGAGGGATGTAATGATACTTCGAATGAACGATAAGATGACGCCCAGCCCAGCTCCCAAGGAAAAAATGGAGAAGAAGCCGGAGCCCACCCCTGAGCCCACCCCTGAGCCCGTGAAGCCGAAGATGCCGGAACCGATGCCGGAGATAAAGAAGTCGAAGTGCTCGATTCCAAAGGGAGAATGTGAGGCAATGGGTGGGATGCGTAGACTCGGTATGGATTACGTAGGTGATATGGGACCGGATTGGAAGGAGGACGGCAAGTGCGCGTTGACATGGCGTAAGGGCGACAAGTTCGGCGGTATCGTGCAGCCGAAGGTGTCACAACTGACATACGAGTTCACGCCGACCGTCACCGGCAAGTTCGGTGTGGTGATTGACATGGGCACGAAGCACAACACCGAACACAACGATGTCTGGGTGAAGTGCGACGGTGGGTTCGACCTCCGAAAAGGTGAAAAGACGCTGCCGCGTGCGCCAGACTTCGTGAAGAACTTCCACAACAAGAACGGCCGTTCCATGCAATCACTCACCGTGGACCACAAGGGCTACAACTTCTCCACTGCGAAATGGTACAAGGGTAAGAAGTACACTTGCGTCATTGCCGCCCGCTCCACGCAGGTCACCGTGTACGGCATCGCGCTCTTCCCGTGCAGCGGAAGGAGCTGTGAGCAGAACAGTGCGGCATGGAAGGACGGTGTCGCGAAGTGTAGCATGAAGTAATAGGATTTCATGTTGTACAGCAATCGCCTCTCGTTTGTCTCAGAAACGAAACGAGGTATCTTGGTCAACTCTATCCTAGAGAGTAGATCCTTTCCCAAGGACAACTATCTAGAGACTAACAATTGCTTTATTAAACTGGAGTTGGACTAAACAGCTGTATAAAGAATGGATAAATCGCCTCCGCTGTCACCCACAGTAACACGCAGAACTGTAGAATCGAGGAACAAAAAAGAGTAGAGCAAGCTACAAGATCAATTCGACGATTCATGGTCGTAACGAAAATCTACATCATTGCGTACTGGACACAGCGTTAGCTAGAGAAGGGGTTGGTAGGGAAAAAACAACGTGACGCAGATGCTTGGCGCAGGTAGTGCGGTACATTTTGACTGGCCACTCAGCGCCCTCCACACGAATATTGATAACAACGCGTACTCATTCAAGCCTAGGAAACGGGGCTCATGCTTTACTGTGGCACATAACCTTCATAAAAATGGAACCATTCCACGCGGATCCGCACCACTGACTATTCCGGAATATGGCACAGGATTGCTAGACGAATACCACTAGTCTACTTCATTTCGATATCCCGCGGACACGTACGCTAAGAAACACAAAAAACAGAAAAGAATGTAGAAAAACAAAAGCGAGCGTTATGAATCTGACGTAAATCGTATCGTTTAACTGCAACAACAAACAACACGTCGACAAATTACAAATCGATGAGGCATGCGATTTGGCCGGCAGATTGCAGGTTGGTGGTTCGATTCATTCAGGTCAGATGGTCGCATGATTGCCATTGCACAATGTCATGGTTGTTTCGCATCATCGAGCTTCTCGACAACAACGGCTTGGCCGGATTCAGCAGACTTGACGATAGCTTCAATCGTGGCGAGGTCATTGAACGCGGCGCGCGCATCGATTCTCTTATCTACCTTTCCCTCGCGACAGCTTTGAGCAAAGCAAGCAAACTCTTGCTCAATGCCGGTGAAGCCAAACTCTTTCGTCACGAGATTCCCACATAGTCGCGTTTCCAGCCTGTAGCCGGGGCTTCCTTTCGCTCGTTTCAAACACAGGTCCCCATCTGTAGCGATGACACGCATTTCCCATACAAATTCCGCAGCTGCATAACTAATCAGCATAGTGGCGTGTACACCGTTCTCGAATTCCAACATCGCACTGCATGAGTCTGGCGCCGGCAAATGCATAGATCCCGTAGAGGTGGTGGCTGCAACTCGTACCACGTCCGCACGCGCAGCCATACGAAGTGCAGCTACAAAATGGACACCACCGTCCAATAACTGAGCTCCGACATGGCGTGGCGCCAGACGCCAATCCTTCGCAAAACGACTCTCTGGTGGCATGTGCATAGCACCGACCAAACTGATACAGACGGGGTTCAGGCGACCGGCGTCGGCAGTAGCAGCAACCACACCTTCTTCAAAACGAAAGTTCTCAGCGACTGCGTACAGTGCATTCGACTTTCTTGGCCTGTTCAATGCCTGCCGTGCAGCGGCGACATTGTGCGCTATGGGTTTCTCGGATAGCACATGTTTACCGGCGTCTAGACAGCGAATAGAAAATTTGGTAAGTTCGCAAATGGGCACCGCAAGCACGCAGGCGTGGACGTCGGTGCGGGACAATACCTCTGTCACGCCGCGTTCCCCGCTGTACCACTTGGTTTGTGCACCGTAACGCTCAGCAAGTAATGCGGCTTTCGCTTCAGTTCGGGACCACACGGCCACCACACGGACATTCTCGCGCACGAGTGCCTTGAGCGCGAAGTGGTGCGCATCCGACGCGATGATGCCGGCCCCGAACACGGCGACGTGCAGGGGGGCTTCGTTTTCTACCGCGACGCGTGCGTTAGGTGCCGCCGCCTCCGCACTCGGGGCGGCCATTCGGGAGTACGCGAGGGTTGTGGTGCACACGGCCTACAGTGCCAAGTTCAGGGTACAGTACTGTACAGGAAGTGAACTTCCAGGGTTTGCGGCGCTTTGCACCGCACTGTGCTTCACCTCGTTGGTTGGTTGCGCGATCGGTGGATCTCATTACTTTTCAAGCTTGCAATGCAGCCATGTGGACTTGCTTTCGTCATTATTTTTTCATATCTCGCGCGTGCGACCGCGTGCATACAGTGACTCCTTACTATTCGACATACATGCACGCCGATTCGCACCCTGCTGTATATATTACTCGTGTTTTTTGTCCAACCCCACACAGCTGGGAACACGAAATGGCGCACTCTCATTCGGTGCCCAAAACCCCCCGCTGTCCTAGTCGAAAGGACTCGAAACTTGTCATACCGCACGTGATTCAAAAAGTAACGGAAAGTTTCTAAACTCAACTCACGGGTGCTAGAATATCTTGCAAAATTCATGATCTGATTGTAATGAGATCAAACATTTTGGGTTGCTTTCAAAAATTAGGCTCAAAAACACTTTCTAGAATGCCAAGCGGACTTGTCGGCCGGTGAGTGGGCGGCATTGATTCAACTGGCCGATACTTTGCTGCTAGAACACTTATGACTCATCCGGGACAACGCACTCTAGAGCGGAAGTTGTGTATCGTCGTCGCTGTTCACCTCATTTCCTCGCCCGTCCGCATCACGTCAACGAGTGGGTGCTAACGCCATGGCCTCGTCGTCGTCGCGCGGAAGCGTAATCGTCGGCGCCGACATCACCGTCAAGAATGAGAAGCCGATGAAGCGGCCCGGGTTCGGACGCCTCGGCCAGCGGATCCAAGTGAAAACCAACTTCTTCGCGTTGCAAGCGCGCAACCTGCGCGAGATATTCCAGTACAGCATCTCCATCGACGCGCATCGCTTCCCGAAAAACGCCAACACCCGGGATCAGAAGAACAAAGTGCTCACCGACATCACGCCCACGTCCGCTACGAGCCTGAATCGCAGTGTCGTGGCCGCGTGGTTGAAGTCGAAGAACATTCGAGCGCCTCTCGCGTACGACGGCCGCAAGATCGCGTATTCGCCGGTCGAGCTCAATTCCAGTCTGTTGTGTCCGAAGGACAGTGATAAGCATTTCCCGATTCTTATCGACAACGATGAGGCCGTCGACCCGAGTCGACCGCAAGATGCGTCGGCGCGCGCCGAGACCGTGCAATTCCGCATTTTCCAAACCAACACGATTGACGCGAGGCAAATCCTGACGACGAAAAATCACAACACTCTGGATGCAGGCCCCGCGCTGGCCGCGATTGATGCGGTCCTCGCCGTGGGCCCCCTGAAAACGCACGTCCAGGTTGGGCGATCCTTCTACCACCACGAGGGTTGCACATCCCTGAACGAAGGCATTGAAGCATGGAAAGGTTTTTATCAGAGCGCCAGGCTCTCGATGAATGGCCTGTTGGTAAATATGGACGAGTCGCGCACTCCGTTCTGGGGCCTCGGCGGCCAGCCCCTCATGAACTTGATAAGCGAGTGCAACCTGAGGGTCGAGGCGAGGAACGCTCGTGAGAACAAGAGGGCTGGCAAGTTGCTGTACGGGCTGAAGGTCAAGGCGAGCCACAACAAAATCGTCTACCGTATTCATGGGTTCTCGGTCAATTCTGCGAATGAATCCACTTTCGTTTCAGCGGAGAATCAGAAGGTTTCGGTTAGTCAGTACATCCGGAGCACGTACGGATATGCGCTACAACATGGACACTTACCTTGTGTCATCACAAATCCCAAGAAGAACACGCTCGTGCCAATTGAATTGCTCTATGTACAGGAGAAGCAGCGTGTGACCAAAGCGTTGAATCCTATTCAGACGTCCAACATGATCAAGGTTGCAGCGACGAACCCGAGAAAGCGTTCTGAGGGCGCTGAAGCAGCCATGCGTCGTGTGGACCATAACAATGATCCGATTTGCAAGGGTTGGGGAATCACTGTGGAGAAGAGGATGTTGAGTATTCCCGCTCGCATCTTGCCTCCTCCTGTGATTCAGTACAACAACCAAGTCGAGTTCCCTAAGTTTGGTCAGTGGAATCGAAATCATGGTAGGAAGCTTATTCGTTGCGCTCCCATCAACACGTGGGCCGTCATCAACATCACCAGGGCTCCGAAGAATCACTGTATGAACTTTGTGAGTGAGCTGACGAAGGTTGCCAGAGACATGGGCATCGCCATGGCCACGCCCGGATACTTCGAAACCGATGAGCGCAATGTGGAACAGCAGATGCGCGAAGTGGCACGGGTTTACTCGGACCAGAGGAATTGGGTGAATAGGTTCCCACTTCAACTGCTACTTATCATCAAGGCCAGGCAGGAGACTGAATCGTACAACACCATTAAGCGTGTGGCGGATCTTGAAATGGGTGTCGCATCTCAGGTGATGTTGCAGAAACATTTGAGGCCCAGACAGTATACGTATTTCGGCAACCTCTTGCTGAAGATTAACTCGAAGTTGGGAGGCTCGAACTTCGCGTCACGCCGAGATAAGCAGTCACCTGAGGTACCGTTTGCGAATCGTCCGCACATCATTCTTGGCGCTGATGTCACTCATCCTACGGGTGTTGGGCGTAACCGTCCGTCTGTAGCTGCGCTGGTTGGTTCCAAAAATCGCGATGCTACGCAGTATACGGGTAGTATTCGTAACACTTCGGGCAAGAAAGAGATTATGGATGAGATGGGTGACATGTTCCTTGAAGTGTACAAACGGTGGTATGAGGAACACAACAAGCCGACGCAGAGAGGTCCGCCACCGGTTACTCATGCAGAGGCGATCATCATGTTCCGAGATGGTGTGAGTGAAGGTCAGTTCAAGGAGGTGATGGAGAAGGAGATCGCTGGCATTCGACGTGCGTGTTACAGGGTCAATCCGAACTGGAACCCGAAAATCACGTATGTCATCTGCACGAAACGTCATCACGCACGATTCTTCCCGCAGAATCCCAAGGATGGAGACAGGAGCATGAATTGTTTGCCGGGTACTTGTGTTGATACTGGAGTGACATCAGAACAGTTCTACGACTTTTATCTCAACTCTCACGCAGGTATTCAAGGCACTTCTCGGCCCAGCAAGTACACGGTGTTGATCGACGAGAACAACATCAGTGTCGATGCGCTGCAATCGTATGTGTTCCGCCTTGCGCATAACTACGTTCGTTGCAACAGGTCCGTGAGTATGGTGAACTCTGCGTACTATGCACATTTACTGGCGTTCCGTGGGCGTGCCTACCTCGGCGAAGAAGGCTCGGACACGGCTTCTGTCACCACGGACACCAGCTCGGTCCCGCCCACCGCGGAATTGCACGCGAAGCTCGGCAAGCGTCTCTTCTTCGTCTAATCGTAAGTACTTGCATTGCTTTGCATTGTTACTGTCTCGGCTGGGCAGTTGTACTATCTATTATTGGCGGTCAATCTGCGTAATGGTTGATCAATGTATATGTGATATGCGTTGTTTGCTTGTGGTCCTAGTAATATCATCAAATCCCCCCCAGTCGGCTGGTTGTACAACTGCTCACACTCCCGTAAATTCTCTGGTGTCATTATCCGTTTTCCCGTTGATGCACAGCAGATGTAGTTGGCTGCGTTTGTGATTTCGTAGCTGGCTCGCGTCCAGGCGAGAAGCAAACAGTGTTTGGTGAGGGTAGTGTGCAGCTCGGGTTTTGGCTTGCTGTCTTGTACAAGGGCGGCAATCCGAAACGAAACGTGTGGCGCATAATACGTATGCCTACACCGTTAACACCAGAATTCCCTCAGTTAATTTGTTCTTGGATTGGAATGGTAATGAATTACCCCACCGTAAGTTAATTAGTCAAAATTGACGGTGAATTAAGTTCTGAAACAATTTTTATGGGAATTTGATTTATATCGACCGTGTTGTTCGGTATTAGGAAATATTTCGCAACACTTTGCCAAAACCGAAAGCTGATTGAAACATATTCGCTACGGGATGGGAGACTAGGCAACTGAATATCCGTTGAAGTTTTGAAATTACTAATGGATCTTCTCTAATTACTTCGCTAAACTCTCCAACCATACTGGAGATTGGGAATGCTATTGAGAGCAGCCTTGCACTTGTACAATGGTAGAAAATTATGTCCTTTGAAAGTTGCTCAATACATCTTGCAAGGACACAGAGACTAATCGAAAACATATTAATTAAATAATCTTTCATTTGCTGGACAAAAGGTACTTGCTTAAGTGAGAATATTCAGCAAAAAGTGATTTCGTTTCCCTTAATCTCTGTAAATTTTTAAGAAAACAATAATTAGATGAACAGACGAGAACGGCCACTACTTATTTCAGAACGATATCACTGTTTCATATATATGTCCAGCCTTCGATTAGCATAAAATCATACTGCACGGAACCATTTCTATTTGAGTTCAATCTACTAAATCCATTTCATAAACGAACCACTTAAAGAAATATAAAGTATAAAGGTGAGGGAAACACGGGGGTGTGGCTCAAGGTGGGATCACCGGTGGTCTTTCTCGAGGCCGGCGGCGAGGTTTATAAAGACTAGAATAGTGTAATTACTGTAACGGCTACTG
>JAAUYH010011840.1_pt1 | contig 32230 bp, 37 predicted proteins | sample 7278061 | NCBI WGS metagenome assembly JAAUYH01 (sample SAMN14350203, study PRJNA611818) | marine sediment metagenome | isolation source: surface marine sediment (0.6m) | place: French Polynesia: Moorea | collected 2018-08 | reverse complement strand
ATAGCAGACAAAGAAAGCAAAAAAATTTGCTAGCAATGGAAGAAAAAATTGACTCTAGGCAGTCAGAAAATAGCAGACAAAGAAAGCAAAAAAATTTGCTAGCAATGGAAAAAGAACTTGACTCTAAGCAGATAAAAAATAAGCAGGTGGAGAAAAAAAGAAAGCCTATAGTACAGTTCAATATTTTTAAAAAACTTTTTCTACATAAATTAGAAGCGAAAATCTGATGTAGGTAAACAAAAAAGATATTCCAATATTTATTGATAACTACTCCATAAATCGTGACAATTTGAAACTCTTATTATCAGAGTCATGAAAACCAAAGAGAAACCGAATACCAAAGTAATAGTTGAAGCAGATGTACTCCTAGACTTCATTAATACCAGGGAGCCATTTAAAGCCGACTCTAAAGCTCTCTTGGAATTACTAAATAGACATGAAATAGAAGGATATATAACGGAATCGATAGTAAGGGAAGTTCTGAAAGAAGCCAGAGAATTCCACAAAGAAAATTATATATACATGGAGGACCCAGAAAAGTTTAATGAATTCTTAGAAGGAATTGAATTGGCAATTAAAGAAACCTTTCAAGAATGCTTAAACACTAGTATTCCCAATTGTATACGGAACAAAAGAATCAATACAGTTATTACTCGAAAATCTGATTGGATAGAGAGATTTCCAGAACTTAGCGATCGAGAAGTTCGCATCCTGCCAGCACGACGTTTTTTAAATGACTATAGTTTTAAAAAACGAACAAAAGTAATTTATTTATTGTCTCTATCTGCACTTGCACTAATTATCTTACTAACTTTTTATTTCTGGAATTCGTTGAAACCAAAACGTACAGAAGAACTAGCTTATAAGACCTGTAGCACTCTACCTGAAAATAGTCGAGCAATATCTAACTATTGGCAATTAGGTCTATCTTGTTTAGCATTAGGAGAACACCAAGAAAAGGATAGGGAAATAATTTTAAGAAGAGGACTAGATGCATTTCAAAGGGTAAACAATAGCGACGAAAATAATCCACAAGCTATCTTTTATGAAGGTCTCACTCAAGAGCTTCTGGAAGACTATGAAGAAGCCGATCGCCTGTATAAAAAAAGCTTTGAATTGTATCAGAATCGCGATCTGGAAAAGAAAGACATTGAGATTGCAGTTGAACTAGGTAACTATTTTATTTCACAAGAACAAGATGAAGAGGCATTAGTAATTTACAAAAAAGCTCTAGATCGATTTCCAACAAACACTGCTGCCTTATTAGGATTGGGAACTGCTTACTTTAAACTAAATAAAAATCTTGAAGACGCTTTTAGTGCATACAATCTGGCTATAAAAAATCTTCAAGCTAGGGATTCTGAGGCTGGTGAATATCAACAGCAATTAAAGGAAAACCTAGCAGAACTTTACTATAATACTGGAGCCTTATTAGTCAAAAAAGGTGATTATTCAAGAGCGATAGAATTTTTTGATTTGGGAATAAGATATAGTGAATTAAAAATGAAATATTACCTAGAAAGAGGTAAGTTTTTCGCACTTATTTTAGACGAACAGTATCGAGAAGCTATACACTTTTTAGGTTATTTTGTAGATAGTGAACAAGCAAGACAAGAACAAGAGCTTCTTCTATTTGGACTCGGCATTACCAATTTTGCTCTAGAAAAATATGACAAAGCAGTTCTGAGCTTTAGAGAGGCAAAAAATCATCCCCATGCTGCCCAATATTTAAAACAAGCCCAAGAATGTTCCAACTCGCCCCAATCTTGTAAAAATTGGCGGCTAAAAAACGATACAAGCATCAAAAAAGAACTTCAACAGATATTTCCCCCTTTCATAATTCATTATTACCACGCAAATCCTCTTCTCAAGATCGATCACCACAAACACCATCTCAAGCATCATCGAAACCCTATTTTCGATCGACTACTCACAGAATAAGAGCAGAAGCTAAAATTTTCGGCATAATTAGAGAAATAATAGTATTTGTGATGTATTTAGACCAATACACACTCAGATAATTTCTCAACAACTTAGAATTCACATTAGAGAAAAAATGGATACACTAACTGCCGAACAATTAACTCAAGCGATCGAGTCCTATAAAAATACAGTTGACTATCTAGAAATTAGAGTAGAACAAAGCGAATCTACCAGTCTTTCTTTTAAAGGTAAGCAACTAGACGGAGTAGACAAAAGTTTTGCTTTATCTGGAGGTATTCGTGCTTGTCATCGAGGAGGTTGGAGTTTTGTTACCTTTAATGGCTTAGCAGAATTAAACAAGCAAATTGAAATAGCGATCGCTCAAGCTAAACTAATTGGTCAAGAAACTACTCAATTAGCTGAGATTGAAACGATTAAAGATTATGTCCCTGCCAAGATTAAACAAGACCCCCGTAATATTTCCCTTGAGGCAAAACGTCAGCTACTAGAAAAATACAACCAGTTACTTTTAGACTACGATCCTCGTATTCAGACTACCAGGGTTAGTTTAAGCGATCGCTTTGCTACCAATTATTTTGTGAATTCTACTGGTAGTTGTATTATTCAAGAGAGATTAGATATTAATGGTCGTTTTGGCGCGATCGCTCGTAATGAAGCAGGAGTAGTGCGTCAAGGGTTTGAAACTATCCATTCTCGCACAGATTATAATGCTTTAGTGGGGATAGAAGAAAGAGTACTCAGCGCAGCTAAACGGGCTGTTAGGCAGTTAGAAGCTACCTCTGTTAAAGGCGGAAAATACACAGTTGTTCTCGATCCTTATCTAGCTGGAGTATTTATTCATGAAGCCTTTGGTCATTTATCAGAAGCGGATTTTGTTTATGAAAACCCTTCTATGCAAGAATTGCTCACTTTAGGTAAACCTTTAGGAATTGAGCAGCTAAATGTAATCGACGATGCTACTTTAGACAACTTACCAGGTTCAATTAAATATGATGATGAGGGTGTACCTGGACAGCGCAAATATTTAATTAAAAATGGTGTTTTGCAACAACGTCTCCATTCCCTAGAAACAGCAGGAAAAATGCAAGAAACACCCACAGGAAATGCTAGGGCAATTCGGGCTAGCTACCCCCCCATTGTCAGAATGACAAATACGGCTATTGAATCAGGAGATACTTCCTTTGAAGAGATGATTGGAGATATTGAAGAAGGAGTTTACGCCGTCAGAATGTTAGGAGGACAGACTAACGGGGAAATGTTTACCTTTGCTGCTGCGGAAGGATATATGATTCGTAACGGCAAAATAGCGGAACCTGTGAGCGATGTTACTCTTAGCGGGAATGTTTTCCAAACTCTCAAAGATATTGAAGCAATTGGTGACGATACTTTATACACTAGTGGTGGTTGTGGCAAAGGAGGGCAAATGCCTCTTCCTGTAAGTGTTGGAGGACCTCATCTCAGAATTAAAAATGTGGTAGTTGGGGGTAGATAGTTTGGGAAAGTAGGGAGTAGTTAGTAGTTAGTAGTGAGACAGTTGCGTTGCGGTGAAGCACTTGCAGTGGGCGGTTGTACCGACATAAGCAAAGTGCTGAACCCGAAGGGGGGTTCCCCCCGTTGAGCAAACTGTCGAACCCGAAGGGTTAGTAGTTAGTAGTTAGTAGAGAGTTAAAAGTTTTGACTTCTGACTTCTGAACTTCTAAACTCCTGAAACTTCTGAACTACCTTATTAAGTAGATTTTCCCTAGTTATTCCCTATTAACACTTATTTTGTACTTATTGATTTGTTCCCATCCGAATTAATCCACTATTATGATCGACCAAGAAACCCGAACGGTCAGTAATCATTGGCAATCCCCATTAGGATTTGTTGCTGCTGCTGCTGGTTCAGCAGTAGGATTAGGTAATATCTGGAAGTTTCCCTACATGACAGGTCAAAATGGTGGGGGAACTTTCGTTCTTTTCTATCTTCTCTCCATAGTAATGTTGGGTTTTCCCATTATGGTTGCCGAGGTTATGGTGGGGAAGATAAGCCAGAGTTCTCCAGTCCGTGCTTATAGCAGACTTTCTAACCACAGTCGATTATGGCAAGCCTTGGGTTTCGTTGGGGTAATGACTGGATTTATCATTTTGTCTTATTACAGCGTTGTTGGTGGTTGGACACTACACTATTTATTTCTTTCCGTAGCGAGAGAATTACCCCAAGATAGTCAGCCTCAAGCTTATGCAGATTTGTTTGGCTCACTCTATCAGTCAGTCAGATTAAATATTTGGTGGCACAGTGTATTTATGGGCATAACTATCTTGATAGTTTTGCGTGGCGTAAGAAGCGGAATTGAGTGGGTTGGCAAATGGGGAATGCTAGCACTGTTAGTTCTTTTAGTGGGATTAGCTATCTATAGTAGTACATTACCAGGATTTTCTACCGCTTTAGAATTTGTTTTTGGTCACAGTGAAAATTTTACCTGGACTTCTGCCTTAGAAGCCTTGGGTCATGCTTTCTTTTCTTTGTCTCTGGGAATGGGGGCAATGCTAACTTATGGAAGCTATTTACAACGCCGAGATAAGGTCTTGACGACCTCTCTAGCGATCGCGATCGCTGATACTTTTATAGCTATTGGCGCTTGTCTAGTACTTTTTCCGATTACTTTTAGTGTAGGACTTGAACCAGCAGCCGGGCCAGGATTAGTCTTTATTAATATTCCTCTAGCTTTACTTCAACTTCCTTTTGGCTACATTGGGTCGATCCTGTTTTTTCTGTTGTTATCCCTTGCTGCTTTGACTTCTGCTATTTCTTTGCTGGAAGTACCTACCGCCTTTTTAATTGATTCGTTGGGTTGGTCAAGAAGATTAGCAGCAACTGTTTGTGGTGGGATAATTTATCTCCTTGGTTTTCCCTCCGCAGTTAGTGGGGGAGAAGGGTTTTGGGGAGAAGGATTAAAACAAACTTTAGGAATGAATTGGTTTGATAGTGCCGACTACTTAACTACTAACTGGTTGCTTCCCTTAGGGGGAATTGGTATTAGTCTGTTTGTTGGCTGGCGAATCACTGCTGAACAACGCAAAACGGAGTTGGGTTCAATCCCTTGGCTATATTCTATCTTGGTTTTATTACTTCGTTGGTTTGTTCCTATCGCGATCGTTTTTGTTATGCTTCATGCTTTGAAGGTGCTTTAAAAATTATAGTATTGCCATAAAAATAAATCCTTCTGCCCTCTGCCTTAAGGGCAAAGCCCGATCAATTAATAAAAACTAATTCCATTCTGTCTCCACGAAACCGAGTAACACCATATTCAATTACTTGGCGATCGCGATCGCAATTTATTGATTCAGCTAATAGTATTGGATAGTTTAAAGGAACTTGCAGAAGTCTAGCATCATCTTCTCTCACTATACGCGCAGAGACTTTAGTAGAATGGCGTAAATGATCGCAATTGTACTTTTCTTGCAGTAATTTCGAGATAGAGGTATATTTTTCCCAGTTAGCAATTAAATTGGGCAAGCGATCGCCTGGAAAGTAACTACTAGCAATACTAATAGGTTGATTGTCTGCTAATCCTAACCTTTCTATTAAGATTACTTTTGCACCTATCTCTATTGTTAAAGCTTGGGCAATCTGTTTGGCTGCGGGAATTTCGATCGCTTTTAATGTCTTATAGCTAGCTTTGATTCCTTGTACTTTAAGGCTTTCGTTATAACGTACTCGTTGACCAATAGAATATTTAATAGGAGTTGCAGCGACAAATGTACCTCTTCCTCGATCGACTCTAATTAATCCTTCTTCTTTCAGTAGTGCGATCGCATTTCTAATTGTATGTCGATTGACTCCAAATCTTTGAGATAAGTTGTTTTCTGTAGGTAACTTATCCCCTGGTTGATAGGTGTTTTGCTGGATATTCTCTCTCAATTCTTCGGCAATTTGAACATATACGGGTTTAGTCATTTTGGATAATGAATAATTTAATTTGTAATGAACAATTGCTTTGAGCGATCGCTAAAAATCAATTATCAATTAATGAGCTTGCTAATTGTCAATTGTCCATTTTTAGCTCTTGTTAAATATCGTTGTTCGCGGTATCTTAATTATTAATCTAGATGTCTAGACAAATTTTAACAGCAGTTCAAGTTAAAATTAACAACAAGTTAAGAACATGGAACACCAGACAGAAAGACAAGCTTGGATGGGGATTTTAGCTAAATCTTCTGTGGCCGATCTTGAGCAAAAAATTCAAACCTTAGGTAAATTACCAGAATATACATTTTTGCGATCGCCCGAAATTGGTTTGACAATGGTGAGAGGAAGGGCTGGAGGGACAGGAGAAGTATTTAACTTGGGGGAAATGACACTTACTCGCTGTGTCGTCAAGATAGCTGATACTAATGGCTTTGGTTATGTAGGAGGGCGATCTAAACGTCATGCAGAATTAGCTGCTATCTGCGATGGTTTATTGCAACAAGAAGAATGGAAAGAAAGAATACAATCTCAAGTAATTCAACCTTTGCAAACCATAATTCAAAAAAAACAATCAAAGCAACAACGCCAAACCGAAGCGACAAAAGTAGAGTTTTTTACGATGCTACGAGGGGAATAAATTAATGGACAATGGATAATTGACAATTGACAGTGATTGGACTTTAACAACTATGATTCGTTACGGAAAACAAGAAGATTTAATTCAAATTGATGCTTTTGACATCTTCGGAGGCGATCGCCAAAAGGAAATTTTAGAACAGCGTTTACAAGTTTATATTTCAGAAAATAAAGTTATTGGCTATATTTCTCTTGTTGAAAATAGTTGTTTATTTGGTCATCCTTTAATTACATTTCTCTGCGTACATCCTCAATATCGTCGTCAAAAAATAGCATCAGAACTACTGTCAGGAATAGAGCAAAAATATATTGGTGAAAAATTATTTATATCTACTGAAAGTAATAATTCAATTATGCTCAATTTAATCAAAAACAGAGGATATATCTTATCTGGTTCTCTGTCTGGATTAAATGATGACGGCTCTGATGAAGTTTATTTTTATAAAACCTAATCTTATTGAAATTGTCCACTGTCAATGATCAATTGTCCATTGAAAAAATGATTACCAATCTTCCAGGCTTTAACGATTTAGTACACGATGCCCAGAGTAATTTTAGAGTATTATTAAATGCTTTATCCAGACCAGGAACTATCAACCAAATTACGGCAAAATTAACAACACCGTCAGGTTTAAATATAGCTTGTGCTGCTGCTTGTTTAACTTTATTAGATTTAGAAACAAAGGTATGGTTGCAACCAGGGTTAAATGAAGAATTTAAAAACTGGTTGTTGTTTCATACTGGCTGTCGTTTTACAGAAGATAGTCAACAGGCTGACTTTGCTGTGATTTGGGATATAGATAATATGCCTAATTTATCCCAATTCAAACAGGGAACACCTATTTACCCCGAAGATTCTAGCACGTTATTAATTACCGTATCCAACCATGATGTAGGGACGAAAAGCCGTTCGCCCTTACTGACGGGTGCAGGTATCAATGGAAAAATCCCTATGCCGATTGATTTACCAAAATTCTTCTGGCAACAATGGCAACAAAACCACAATTCTTATCCTTTAGGAGTAGATATTTACTTCTTTGATAACAACGAAGTTATTGGTTTACCCCGAACCAGTTATGTAATGAACAATGGATAATTGACAATTGACACTTTCAGTTTTTTCTAAAGAGAAAATAATTAATCATTTCTCAAATAAATATTTAAGTTATCAATATTAAAATGAAATTTACAAAATGGATCAAAAACAAACAATTTTGACTCAGCGAGTGAAGTTATCGCCTGTGAGGGAAGATGAACTAGAAGAATTACATCAAATCTGGATTGAACCAAAAGTTAGAAAATATCTTTGGGATGATATTATTATTCCCAAAACTCAAACCCAAGAAATTATTACTCAAAGTTTAGCTGCTTTTGCTAATAAACAATATGGCTTATGGGTAGCGAGACTAATCGATCGCAACGAGATTATTGGATTTAATGGCTACTGGCAATTTTTCGATCCGCCACAAATACAACTTTTATATGGTTTATTGCCTCAATATTGGGGACAAGGATTAGCGACAGAAATGTCTAAAGCTATGCTCGATTACGGCTTTAAAGAATATGGCTTTAAAACAATTAATGCCAGTACCGATTTAGAAAATAAAAATTCCCTGGCTGTTTTAGAAAGGTTGGGTATGAAATATGTCAAACAAGAAAATATTGATAATAAAGAAACTCTCTTCTATCAACTTAGATTAATTTGATTGTCCATTATCCATTATCCATTGTCAATTTAAAAAAAATGGCTTACGTAGCAGTAAAAGGTGGCGAAAAAGCGATCGCTAATGCAGAAGCTTTGTTACAAGCAATGCGTCGGGGAGATAGAGATGTATCCGAACTTTCTCTCGAACAAATAAAACAACAATTAGCCTTAGCTGTAACCAGAGTTATGGCAGAAGGAAGTTTATACGATCTCGATTTAGCAGCTTTAGCAATCAAACAATCTTGGGGGGATTTAGTAGAAGCAATTTTTTTATTACGGGCTTATAGAACTACTCTACCAAGACTGTATTATAGTAAACCTTTGAATACAGAAAAAATGCAGATTCAAAGGCGCATCTCTTCTATTTTTAAAGATATACCAGGAGGACAAAAATTAGGAGCAACATACGATTATATTCATCGTTTATTAGATTTTAAATTAGCAGCAGAAGACAACGAATACAATGCACCGGAAACGGTAGGGACTTTCCATGGAAAGTCCCTACCGCGATCACTCGACACATTAGACAAAGAACAATTAATTCAACCCGAGAAACCCTGTAAGGGCGAACCATTCGATATTACCAGACAATCATTAAATACCCCCACAAATCGAGATGCCAGATTGCAAAACTTAGCTCGTGCCGATGAAGGTTTTTTACTCGGATTAGCTTATTCAACCCAACGAGGCTACGGCAAAAATCATCCCTTTGCAGGAGAAATTAGAGTAGGAGAAGTAGAAGTCATTATCGCACCAGAGGAATTAGGTTTTGAGGTAGCTATTGCTAATATTCAAGTCACAGAAGTTCAGATGGTAAATCAATTTAAAGGTAGTAAAAAATTACCACCTCAATTTACTAGAGGCTATGGTTTGACTTTTGGTTATAACGAACGTAAAGCAATGTCTATGGCATTAGTCGATCGAGCATTAAGAGCAAAAGAATTTGGGGAAGATATAGAAGGAGTGGCGCAAGATGAAGAGTTTGTTTTATATCATTCTGATAATGTGGAAGCACAAGGTTTTGTACAGCATTTAAAGTTACCTCACTATATTGACTTTCAAGCAGAATTAAATTTAGTCAGACAAATGAGACAGGATTTAAAAGAGGGAAAAGATAGGTAATCTGCTTAGTTTAATGGACAATTGACAACGGATAATTGACAACAATTGTTTAATTATGAGTATTTTAAACAATAAAAATATCAATAAATTTAACTAATTTCACTAGAAATGAAAATTAAAACTAACTCTTTAAATATAAGACAAGCAAGAGTAGAAGATGCTCAACCAATAACTTTGCTATGTAAACAACTTGGTTATGTAATCTCAGAAGAAAAAATACAAATCTATTTGGAATCTTTGAAAACAGCTACAGAGTGGATAGTCTATGTCGCTTGTGAGTCGGAAAACTTAATTTTAGGTTGGATTAATGTTTATCTAACTCATGGAATACTAGCTGATCGACAAGCTGAAATTGGAAGTTTAATAGTAGATGAAAATTTTAGAGGTAAGGGAATTGGTAATTTATTGATGCAAAAAGCACAAATTTGGGCGCAACAACAAGGATGTAGTTTAATTCAAGTGCGATCGCAAACTAAACGCCAACAAGCTCATACTTTTTATCAAAATCTTGGTTATAAACTTTGCAAAACTCAGTTGGTTTTACGCAAACAATTAAATATAGACAATTAATTGATAAAATTTTACATCGTATCAAATTCGGAGCTATGATTTCAGGAATTAATCATCTTACTCTAGCAGTGTCTTGTTTGGAAAAATCATTTCAATTTTATACTCAAACCCTAGGCTGTAAGCCATTAGCTAAATGGAAACGTGGTGCATATTTATTAGCAGGAGATTTATGGTTATGTTTATCTCTAGATTCCAATACCTGTAGTAAAATATCTCCAGATTATACCCATATTGCTTTTACTGTATCTTTAGAAGAATTCGATCGCTATAAACGAAAGATTAGAGAATTAAATCTCAGACTATGGAAAGAAAATACCAGTGAAGGTGATTCACTATATATTATCGACCCTGACAATCATAAACTAGAACTTCATGTAGGAAACTGGCAAACTCGCCTTGCAGCAACTCAACAAAATCCTTATGAAAATATGATATTCTTTGATTTACCAGAAGAGGAAATGAAGTAAATAAATCTACAGACATTAAACTCAAAATTTGCTATTTGTAAAATAAAGATAAATGTCTGGCATCATGGATAAACAAAAACAAGAAAATATTAAACTTTTATTACAAGATTTACGAAATGCTAGTAAGTTAATTGATTCTGTATGCCATCGATCTCATTTAATAGAACACGATTTAAATAGACGTGACTTTATTCGCAAATCGGCAGAAACATTATCTCATATATTTGAATTAGAATCGGAGCTTTTTGATATCGAACCAACACTAACTTATGATTTTCTTAAACCATCTCTTGCCCCTGTTAATTTAGATGAAGCGTTAAACCGTCTTTTATCTGCTAATAATTTAGAGTTTCAAGACAGTACTATTAACTCGGCAGTGAGAGACAGCACAATAAGGGAATTTAAAAACTATATGACAGACAAGGCAGCCTCGAAATTTTCGGAAGCTATTGAATCTGGAACGGAATATGGTTTTGCCAAAAAATGGTGGGATTCTCAAATAAAGCCTTTTATTCCTGTGGTTAAAGTATACAAACAACTAAAACACGATCGACTATATATAAGATTTAATGCTGCCAAGCTTCTTGAAGAAAAATTCAAGGTTCAAATTTGGAATGAAAATAATAATGATGTTGAGTTAAGTCAGATTGATAACATTCTATCTAAATTGTTTGCAGAAGATATTAATTTTGAATTTTAGATAACAATTATCAATTATCCATTGTCCATTTATCTACTATGTCTAACATTGAAACAGAAACAAAAATAGAAACAGAAGCAGAATTCAACTTCGCCTATCTCAATGAACAAACCAAGCAATCATATCTCCAGTTTATATTACTTATTATTCCAATTACTCAAATTAAAAATAAAGCAGGATCGACATTAAATCTTTCACCCAATTTAATAGCATGAGTTTTACTAATTTGACGCTTACCATTAAAAACCTCAGAAGCAATGCTTTTAGAACCAAAAATATCTAATAGATCGGCTTGTTTGAAATTATTTGCTTCAACTAAAAAATGCAATCTAGATAAAGGAGTGGAATTATTTTCAAAAGTATATTGTTTACTTTCAAAATTTTCAATTAATGTCACTAATAAATCTAAAAGCAGTTCTTCTTCAGGAGTTATATCGTATTTATTAGATAATGTTTCAGCAATATCCAAAGCCCGTTCATTTTCTGTTTCATTGGTAATTACTTTAGGTAAGTATTGTATCAAAAGTTTTCCATAAGTTTCAGGATTTATAGTGAGGGTCATTTTTTCACCTGTCTTTGCTATATTCTGAGTGGGTTAAAAAATATTTGAAAAAGATTAATTGTTTTTTATAGTTAATATCCAATATCAAGCGATACTTATTCCCTTTGATATTAATTACAGTAAAGTTACCTACTACTTCAGCCGTCGAAAAAGTTTTTTGAACATCAATTAAATTTTGCCAATGAACTGTCTTAATAGTTTGATAAAAATCTTCAATCTGATTACTAATATCTGGATAACTAGATGCTGCTTTTCTCAATTTTGAGATCGCAATTAATCTCATAATAATTACAAGACATACAAATTATTTTCCTTACTTTAAGTTCTCATATTGAAATCAACAAGTCAATTATAATTAATTTCATCAGCTAATGACTAACACTGAACTAAATAGCAATTTATCTAATTCATCGACAAAACCAGGCTTTAACTTTGCCTATCTCGATGAACAAACCAAGCGATCGATCCGTCGTGCTATTTTAAAAGCTGTTGCTATACCTGGACATCAAATACCCTTTTCTTCTCGCGAAATGCCTATGTCTTATGGCTGGGGAACTGGTGGTATTCAAGTAACAGCTTCTGTAATAGGAAAAGAGGATACTTTAAAAGTAATCGATCAAGGTGCAGATGATACAACTAATGCGGTAAACATTAGGCGATTTTTTAAGAAAGTTTGTGGAGTAAATACTACTGAAAAAACTAGCGAAGCAACTTTAATTCAAACCCGCCATCGCATCCCAGAAACACCATTAATAGAAGGGCAAACTATAGTTTATCAAGTTCCCATGCCCGAACCTTTATTTGTAATAGAACCATCGAGAACCGAAGCTGCCAAAATGCACGCCTTAGAAGAATATGGTTCAATGTACGTCAAATTATATGAAGATATTACTAACTTTGGACATATTGCCACGGCTTATGATTATCCTGTCATGGTTAATCAAAGATATTTAATGAAACCAAGTCCTATACCTAGATTTGATAATCCTAAAATGAATAATAATCCTGCCTTGCAATTATTTGGTGCAGGAAGAGAAAAAAGAATTTATGCCGTTCCTCCTTATACACAAGTTAAAAGTTTAGACTTTGAAGACTATCCTTTTACTATTGAAAAATGGGATGAAAAAGCTTGTGAATTTTGTGGTTCAACTGATAGTTACTTAGATGAAGTAGTAATTGATAATGAGGGGACGAGAATGTGGATATGTTCTGATACAGACTATTGCAATGGATAATTGACAATGGACAATTGATAATTAATTCTCTAGATTATATGTTTTAAAAATGGAATTAAAACATATAAAGCAACCAGAATAATATAATTAATAAGTTATAAGTTTAATCGCACTTTAAGATAAAATCATGTTGCAATTGTACTATTCTCGCCTTTCTATTAATGCTCGTCGTGTTTGGGTAACACTGTTAGAAAAGAATCTAGAATTTGAACTAATTTTAATGAAGTTAAATGGCGATCAATTCAAGCCAGAATTTCTCAAGCTAAATCCTTTTCATCATATACCTGTATTAGTAGATGAGGATTTTAAAATATTTGAATCTCTAGCAATTCTTGATTATCTAGAAGCAAAATATTCTGAATCTTCCTTTATGCCAACTGATGCTAAAGATATTGCTAAAGTTCGCACTATTGAGTTGGTTACAGTCAATGAATTACCTCCAGCTTCTATTATCTTAATGAAAGATATGTTAGATGTTCCAGTAGAAGATAAACAAATAGAAAAAGCCAACCAAACTATGGCAACAGCACTACAATATTTTGAGGATAATCTAGATGCAAATAGTTCTTATTTTGTCGGTGAACAATTGACTTATGCTGATATCGTAGCAGGAACAGCAGTATCTGCGATTCCCTCATTAGGTATTAGTTTAGAATCTTATCCCAAAGTAAGTAAGTGGTTAGCTAATCTACAACAGCGAGATAGTTGGCAACAAACTGCGCCATCACCAGAAGATATCGAAAAATCTAAAGCAGTTATGAAAGCAATTTTGCAGAAGAGATAATTAATTTTAAGAAACAGTATTTTAGTAGAGATAATTTCTAAGATAATTTCTAAATTGTCTTTGCACACTAAATATTAGCAATAGTTTATTTATTAAAATGGAATCATTACTAAATATAGATAGATTAACCAAAACTTACGGTAGTCTAAAAGCATGTAATAACATTACTTTTGATCTTTATCCTGGTCAAGTATTAGGTATTATTGGTGAATCTGGTTCGGGAAAATCAACCTTATTAAATTGTATTGGTGATAGCCTAGAAATTGATGCAGGAGAAGTCACTTATACTAATAGTAATAATGAGACTTTAAATATTAAACAAATACCCGAATCAAAACATAGAAAATTAACAAAAACTGAATGGGGATTTGTCCAACAAAATCCTCACGATGGTTTAAGAATGAATGTTACCGCAGGAGCAAATATTGCCGAAAGATTATTAAATGTAGGAATTCGACACTACGGAAATATTAGAGAAGAAGCTAAATATTGGCTGGAACAAGTAGAGATTGATACTAATAGAATAGATGACTTTCCTCATACTTTTTCTGGAGGGATGCAACAACGCTTACAATTAGCCAGAGTTTTAGTTACTAAACCCCGTTTAATATTTATGGATGAACCCACAGGGGGGTTAGATGTTTCTGTACAAGCTAGGTTATTAGATTTGTTACGATCTTTAGTCAGGAATCTAAATCTTAGTGTTATTTTAGTTACTCACGATATCGGTGTAGTAAGATTACTCGCTCATCGTTTATTAGTGATGAAAAAGGGGCAAATAGTTGAATCTGGTTTAACAGATAGAGTGTTAGACGATCCGCAACATTCTTATACTCAACAATTGGTTAGTGCAACTTTAATTCCTTGATTAAACATTATGAAGAGATGTACCTGGGTTAAACTCGAAAATAATTTAGAAATAGATTATCATGATTGCGAATGGGGAGTTCCTATTACTGATGACACTATGTTATTTGAATTTCTTACTTTAGAGGGAGCGCAGGCGGGATTAAGCTGGACGACTGTACTAAAAAAAAAAGAAAATTATCGTCAAGCTTTTGCTAATTTTGATCCAGAAATAGTCGCCAAATTTGACGAAAATATAATTCAAGAACTATTACAAAATCCAGGTATTATACGTAATAAACTAAAAGTAAGATCGGCAATCACTAACGCTCAAAAGTTTCTTAAAGTCAAAGCAGAATATGGAAGCTTTACTAAGTATATCTGGCAATTTGTAGATTATAAACCTATTCAAAATAATTGGAAAACTCAACTTTGTACCTCATCGATTTGAGAACCGCTATAGATTGTTTTCGCTATCAAGAAATAGTTGATAAATGCAATAATTTTTCCTTCTTAACATAGATCTTAACTGATATATTTAATTCTAAAAAGACAAAGGACAGCAAGTACTAATTAGACTATTATTGCCGACTCAGTTATTTACAACTTTGTTTGGATTTTGTACTATCTGGCATTGTAGTGTTACAAAAGACAATTTTATCAAGTTGAGCATTTTCAAGTTGAGCATTGCTTAGATCTGCATTACTTAGATTGGTATAGCGCAGATCGGAGTAGCTTAAAATAGTATTTTTTAAGTTAGCACCTCTTAGATCTGCACCTAGCAAATTAACACATTGCCAATTTAAGTCACCAATATCTATATTTTTTAAATCGGCTCGATTCAGTTTAATAATTTGAGCAGTACATTTTTTTGAGTTCGGATAGCCAATTAATTGAGATTCGTATAAAAAACGAAGAAGAAATTTTTTATTAGAACTATCTAAACCTGTTAGAGCCGTAAATGTTAAACCTTGTGCCACAGATAAAATCTCATGTCTCTCTGTAGTCAGTAATTGATGGTTAATGAGCAAATCAGTCATTTTTTCCAGGTACTTTTCCAGAGTTTCTTGTTGTTTTATTTGTTGGCTTAATGCTCCTTGATAATTACTAATTTCTAATTCTAATTTTTGCTGTCTGAGAGAGTTTAAGATTTCGATCGCTCCAACTATAAAAGCAATTGACAAAGGAATAATGATCAGTTCCATCCATTCCCAAGATGTTTTATTTTTCGTACCATCATTAAACCATTTGAGAAAACTTTTTCTGTTTTGTTTAGGTGATTTTGTTCTCATAAGTTAGTAGTTATGAAAAGTTGTAAATAATTGTGAGATGATTAAATTAATCTAAATAGGATTGCTAGGTGTCCTTGTTGATAAGCATACTTTATATAATTAAGCTTATAGATTTGTTGAATAGCTAAAAGCTTTCGTTATTTAAGTCAGGAGATTAGTTCCCCAATTAGTTATTATTTAAAACCAAGCAGCATATTTTAATCTCTTCATTCTTGAGTATGTCAGTCAAAGATAATTTATGCTTTAGTTTCTCAATACTCTCTATAAGCAACTTTACAATCTAAATTCTTGCTCAATTTTGATCGGGGAAAGCTATTCACTGCCTCGCCGTTAGACAGCAGGATTTTCCCAACCATCGATGAGGGCGTTGGGCTAATTATTGCTGATAAAGCGAGTTTAGGCTTTGTTTGGGCTTAATTTTTACTCAAGTCCCGTTAGTAATATCTCAAAATAAATAATTTTATCCAGGAAAAATAAGATTTAACTCTAAAGTCACTTCTGTAAAGTCAGGAATATTTATAGTTTCATTTGGTAAAAATATACTTTTATTACGATAACCAAATTTATCTCGATCGCTAGAAAAAGGATTTGTATAAACTTCTAAGCAATTATCGACTAAATTAATAATCCAGTAGTTGTTAATTCCTGCTTCTGCATAAAGAGATAACTTAGTTTCTTTGTCGTATTTAAGAGTAGAGTCTGATATTTCTATAACTAAAATAATATCTGCTACTGTAGGATGGGCAGAGAGATAATTATCAGCTTTTTTCTTGGCAATAACTACATCGGGTTCTGGTTCGCTGTTTGCAAGGAGGGTAATAGGTTCTTGTCCCCTAACATTCGCTCGATCATACAATAGTCGATAAAGTTCGCCAAACAGTATTGAATTACAAACCGAATGAGGAGTTCTTTTTGGTGCCATATCGATAATTTCTCCTCTAATCAACTCAATTCGATCGTTTTCGGTAAAAAATCCTAAATCGACAAGACGATGATATTCATCTATAGTGAATTTTCTGCGAGTAGCTGTAAACATTAAATTGAGGTTAATCGATCGCGATATTATTATTCTATTTTAAACCCAGTAGTTATTTGAGAAATCCAGCCTACATAGCTAGTTTTAATCTGTTTAAAACCTAAATCTTTTAGCCAAATATCGACACATTCGGCTGCATAAACTTGAGAATAAGGTTCATGAAATAACTCAATTAACCAATCAGTATGACGCAATCTTTTTTGATTGCCATCTAAAATAATTATCTGTCCTCCTGGCTTGAGTAATCTCCAACATTCTTGTAAAGTTGCTTGGGAAATATGCACTGGAGTTTCATGAAACAGAAAAGCAACTGATATCAAATCAAACTCACTTTCTGGAAAATTGGTTGCTTCTGCTAATCCTTGTTGCCAGGAAATGGTCAAATTTGCCTTTGTTGCTTTATATTCAGCCATTAATAGCATATAAGGCGAAATATCTAAACCAATTACCTCTGCTTCGGGAAATGCTTGCTTGAGGAGTAAAGTTGAACTACCTGTACCACAACCGAGATCGAGAATTCTTTGGGGTTGATTTTTAATCGTTGAGATTGCCTGTTGACGTAGTTTTGTTTCATTCGGTGGTGCAGCAAAACGAGCTACGGCATCATAAGTTACAGGTGCGATCGAGTTTAAATAGCCACCTTGGATACCATGAAAATTCTTGCTGCTATAGTATTCAGGATAGGTAAAATCATTAGCTGAAAAGCGATTACTTGTCTGTTCCCAGTCAAGGTTATCATATAGTCTGAGGTTCTCTTGACCTATAAGTAGACCTACAAGGGGTCTTAAACAAGATAATAAAAGCGGATTATTGTCGATCGCCACAATTTCAAAATAATGAAACAAAAAGTTTTCTCTCTAATTAAAATAACATCTACAATCTTGATTACCTCAGCTTTGGGTTTAGAAATTTGGCAGGTTTATGTACTGTTAAACGGTACTTCTTTACCCAATCAACTCGATCCAGTTTTGTGTTTAGGAAGTATTGCTTTAATCGCACATTTAATTGAAGGTTTAATTGCTGCTTTCCAAGCCAATGCTTGCCATAAGAATTTCATAATCTATGGCATCTATACTTTTTTTGTGGGTTTTGTGGGCTTGTTGGAATTACAAGAAATATCATCTAATCCTGACAAATTATACCATTTCTCAACAGCGTGGTTCTATAAGCTTGGGAAACCCAAGCATAGCCCATGCTCAAAAGTAATCGGAGAGATCAAAAACTAATTGAAAGCAAGTAAAAAGCTCAAAACTACTATCCTCCCTACACCCTGACACCTAACACCTAACACCTAACACCTACCATCACCGAAGTCTCTAGTTATTTACGATAACTGGTATTAAACTAACTAATATTTATGACTACTCCAGAATTAACTATCAAGCAACCTGCGATCGATCTTTGTGATGATACTCTTTTGTATGCCACAGAAATATATAAAAGTTTTATTTTACATAACCAAGGAGGGATTAAGTTACCCGTCTTAGAAAATGTCAGTTTAGAAGTTAAAGCAGGAGAATGTGTAGCTTTAACTGGAATATCAGGTTCTGGTAAATCTACTTTAATGAAATCTCTTTATGGTAACTATGGGATCGATCGTGGTGAAATTTGGGTTAAACATAATAATAATTGGCTAGATTTAGCACAATTGCAACCCCATGAAATAATTGCAGTCAGACAAGAAACTATTGGTTATGTCAGCCAGTTTTTACGGGTAATTCCTCGTGTGCCAGCTTTGGATGTTGCAGCCGAACCTTTACTGGAATTAGGCATAGATATAGATATTGCTCATAACAAAATCAAACATCTTTTTAGTCTATTAAATTTACCAGAAAGACTATGGCAATTATCCCCTACTACTTTCTCTGGTGGAGAGAAACAAAGAGTTAATATTGCTCGTGCCTTAGCGGTAGATTACCCTATTTTTTTGTTAGATGAACCCACATCTGCTTTAGATACTCAAAACCGTCAGGTTGTAATAAATTTATTAACAGAAAAAAAACAACAAGGTGCTGCTCTAATTGGTATTTTTCACGACGAAGAAGTTAGAGACAAGTTGTGTACACGAGAGTTAGTCTTTGGTATCAATTGATAATTGATAATGGACAACTAATTCTTAATTCCTGTTGTGCCAATACCCTGAATAAACTGACGCTGACCAATTAAAAATAAAATTACTACGGGAATTGTAGCAATTACTACTGCTGCCATTAACAAAGGCCAACTATTAGTAAACTGTTCTTGAAACTCAGCTAAAGCTAATTGTACCGTCCTCAATTCTGGTCTAGTAGTAAACACTAGGGGCTTAAATAAATCATTCCATTCCCCAATAAAGGTAAATAAGAATAATGTTACTAAAGCTGGACGAGATAAAGGCAGCATAATCTGCGTGAGAATTTGCCAACGATTTGCCCCATCTAGGGCTGCTGCTTCCTCCAACTCGATCGGTACAGTAGTAAAATACTGACGCATTAAAAAGATGCCAAAGCCATTAGCTGCCGTTGGTAGAATTAATGCCCAATAGGTATTAATTAAATGCCCCCATTTTAAAACTATAAAAATGGGAATTACTAGTAACTGAAAAGGAATGACCAGAGTTGCCACAATTAAGAGCAAAACAACTTCTCTTCCCCGAAACTTTAATCTTGCTAAAGCATACCCAGCCAAAGCAGAAGTAAAAATTTGCAAAGCTGTTACCGCTAAAGCAACCAGAGTAGAATTAGCAAATGCCAGCAGAAATTTCCCCCTAGTCCAAGCCTCACCATAGTTAGCCCAAGTCAAAGATTGACCAGTCATAGCTGTACTGGTGCTACTACCGGGTGGTGCTAAGGAAGTTAACAAAATAATACCTAAAGGTAATAAAGCGATCGCTGCTCCTAAAATAAGTAGGAGTAAAATTAATAATTTGCTCCAAGCTGGAGAATTTTGAGAATTATTGGCATACATCTCGATCGACAATCAATAGACTGACAAAATACCCCACCAAAAAGGTGGAGTGTTTCTGGTAACTATAGATAAATTTTAGTTAATCTAAGTTATTAACTTTGGTTTTAATTAAGCTTCCCCTTCAACATAGATGAAGAAGAGAGCCATAGAAACCGCCATACAAACCAGACCAATAAAAGGAACCATAGCTACGGGAAGCCAAGAAGCTGTGTAATCGCCAATCATATTGTACTTTTCCTATTTTTAACGGTGATAACATGGATATTAACTGGCAAGCTTTACCCGATTTGTTGAGTTATAAAGATTCTTAACAAAAAGTGAACTAAAACCAGGGTAAAGTGATGCTATTTAAAGGATTCGTAAAAATATTATTTTTTAGAGGAGAATACTTCTTATATGGATGCAATTCAACCTGGCAAAGATCCTCAAGTTGGTAATCTAGCTACTCCCCTTAATAGCTCTGATGTTACAGCTACTTTCATTCGTAACCTACCTGCCTACCGTCCAGGATTATCGGGTTTTCGTCGTGGTCTAGAAGTTGGTATGGCTCATGGATATTTCGTTTATGGACCTTTCTTACTACTAGGTCCTCTGCGGGGTTCTGATGTTGCCGAACTTGCTGGTTTATTAGCATCAGTTGGCTTAGTTGCGATTCTAACTGTTGCTTTATCCCTCTATGGAAGCTATATGGGTGGCGCACCTTCATCTACAGTAACAACTCCTGATATTCCTGAAACCTTCACCACAAAAGAAGGTTGGAGTGAGTTTGCTAGTGGTTTTTTAGTTGGTGGTTGCAGTGCTGCATTCTTTGCTTACTTTATCTGCTCCACCGCTCGTCTTGGACCTCTGCAAGATTTAGTTAACAGCATTTTGTCATAGTCAAATAGAGTTGACCACTCAAACAACTAATTTAAGTTAGTTTAATTAAATTTAAAGCAAAGCCCAGATTTATTTCTGGGTTTTCTTATCAAAATTTAAGTAAAATCAGGCAAGTAATTTTGAATGTAAACTAGTTTACATTTTTAACTCCAAACTCCTAACTTTTCTCCTATTCAGAACAAAGATGTTCGATAATATTGCAGGAATTCGGAGAATTTTGCTGTTTTTCTGCTAAACAATCAGTTAAACTTTATGGGTAGAATTGTCGGGATCATTGCTGGCAAATGCCTGAAGGTTTGTAATGATTGCATTCCTATAGCTTATCGATCCCGACTACAAGTGTGAGAAGTTCACAAAAGGTATAATGGAGTTTACCAAAGATTTTAAGATTCCCGATCCAGTTCCCCAAGCAGGTATTGAACAAGCGGTAAAATTGATGGAAACAGGGCGAATGTATCGCTATAATTTCCATGCAGAATTTGAGTCAGAAATAGCTCCTTCCGAACTAGAAGATGAACTAGCAACTGAAACTGCTAAGTTAGAATATGAATTCAGTCGCTATGTAGAACATAAATATGCGATCGCGGTTAATTCCTGTGGGAGCGCACTTTTTATGAGTCTCAAAGCTGCTGGATTAGAATATCAAAACAAGGTATTCACCAATGCTTTTACTTTTACCGCCGTTCCCAGTAGTATTGTTCACGCTGGCGGTGTCCCTATATACATAGAATGTAATTCTCAGTATCTAATCGATATTGGAGACTTCCGACGCAAAATCAAAGAACATCCTGATGCCAAGTATTTCATCGTATCCCATATGCGGGGACACGTATCAGATATGGAAGCTATTAAAGAAATTTGCGACGAACAAGGAATATATTTAATTGAAGACTGTGCTCACAGCTTGGGTGCTAAGTGGAGTGATGGGAAGCACGTAGGATATACTGCTAAAATTGCTTGCTTCAGTAGCCAAAGTTATAAAATGTTGAACTCTGGAGAAGGAGGCTTTATTGCTACTTCTGACGATCGAGTTGCAGCTTACTGTATTCTAGCTGCTGGTTGTTATGAAAAGCTCTATAAAAAACATTTGGCTCGCCCTTTCAATGACGAAATATTTGAAGAGCTAAAACCCTACGTTCCTAATTTTAGTCTGAGAATGAATAACCTAACGGCAGCGGTACTTAGACCCCAAATAGGAATCTTAGAAGAGAAAATACAGCGTTATAAGCAGTTGTATAAACAATTAAAAGATATTCTAGATACGGTAGAAGGGGTTCATATTCCCCCCTCGTTAGATAGAATAGAACGCGCTCCCGACAGTATGCAGTTTAACCTCCTAAATTTAACGAAATTACAAGTGGATCAATTTGTCAAAGATACCGCAGTAAGAGGATTAAAAATACAAATATTTGGACGACTCGATAACGCTCGCTATTTTAAAAATTGGCAGTATTCTTTTACAGAAGTGCCAGAACTAAAACAAACAGAGGAGATTATTTCTTGTGCCTGTGATTTAAGATTGTCGCCCTCCTTTACCACAGAGGACATCAATACTATCGGTAGTATTATTCAAGATGTTGTAAAAAATATTGTCGGCGAAACTAATCAAGTCCTTTCTTCGGTGTAGGAATAGAATTATTACCCAAGTACTTTGTAGTTTTCATCTGTTTTTTGTTAGTGGTCATTACTTTAACTTAAGACCATTAGCTTGAGCAAAACGGAGTGTGCCTTGCGTACACTCCGTCAATATTTTTAGAACATACTAATGTACCACCAAGAGCAATACTGTTTGGTTAATAAGGTTGTCTGTTGAGACAGAGAGAGGGAAGACAAGGAAGACAAGCGGTGCGACCCTGGCGAGGAAACCTCGCTATAGGAACGCGCACCAAGACAGGGGATAAAGGAGATAAGGGAGAAATTGCTGCCCAAACTCCCTAATTTCATTAAGTTTTAAATAAACATTTTTTTCACTATTGATTAGATACATCAATCTTAGTATTATTTAATAATATATTTATAGCTGATAGTGGCTTTTTTCTTTGTTTTCATAGCCAAAATACCTTGTTTAGAGCAAATAAATCTAATAACCGTATATAAAATTTTTACTTTATTTACCAATTTATATACAATTTAGAAGTATTTTCTTCCTAAAAACTTTACACGAAAAGTTTTGACCCATTGTATAGTTAGTCCGAAGTGTAGAGAAGTTAAACTAATTATATATTATGACTGAAATAACTGCTGTTATAGACTTGGGTAAATCTCTAGCGAAAACCATATGGACGATTGATTCAAGTAGTAAAAGAGAAATTCTATTTTTAGAACCAGAAATCGTTAATTTAACAGCCAATGACATTGCTAATATTACAAGAGAAAATGCCGATCCAGAAAAAGATGCGTGGTTAGTGTTGCCTGATGGTACAGGAGAAGCATTAGGATTCATTACTCGTACCTCTGGCTATCGTAACCGTCGGAAGTTAGGGCAAGATGAACTGAAAACTGTAAATGGAGTCAATAGGTGTTTGGCAATTCTGGGTTCTATTGCGGAACGAGCAGGAATAACTGACTATAAAGATGAAGATAGCGATTTATCTATTTCCCTGAATAAAGTTACAGAGTTTTCCGTAACTCTACGTATTTTATTACCTTTGAGTGAGTGGTCTACTAGTCAACAATTTAAAGAAAATTTACTCAACGCTTTAGAATTAGGGTTTAATTTTCGAGGCATACAGTATCGAGTCAAAGTAAGCATGCTGGAAGTCAAAACCGAAGGTTCAGGAATCCTGAAAACAAGGCAGTCACAACTTACTAATTCAGCTTATCGCAATCGAGTGATTAGTTGCTTAATCATGGGTCACTATAATAACAGTTTATTTCTCTATGAAGGAGGACAACAAATAGTAGCCGATTGTAGTTCTAATGGATTTTACCAATTAGTTGATATGATTGTCTCTCAAACTGCTTTAGATTCTAGTAATCTAGCTAGTAGCGATTTAACCCAAGCAATTTATGAAGCAAGTAGCGATTCAACTCTAGTTCAAGCCTTACTCTGGCAGAAAGTTAAAGGAAGAAAACAACTTCAACAACAGGTTAACCAAGCTGTCGAAATTATTAAGAGAACCCGTGCTGAATTTTGGGAATCTATAGTTGATTGGATTTACAGAACTTTAGGACCAAATTTTCTCAAGGTAAATGAAGTGTTAATCACAGGTGGTTCTTCCCGCTTTTTTCAACATAATATAGAAGAGTTTTTCGGTGATTCTGACATAGATATACTTTGGTCTTGTCAACTAAATAAGCTAGTAGGACGTGATTTTAATATACCTGCTGAAGATAATTTATCCTATCGTCTGAGTGACGTTTATGGGGTTTTTAACGATCTTGTTATCTGATACCCAATAGGGAAAAGAAAAAAGTGGGCAACGGTGCGCGTTCCTTAGCGGTCGGGAATCGACTCCCGCTTGCGACCTGGAATTCGATTCCAGGTCGGTCGGGAGAGGAAACCTCCGCAGGGTCGCACCGCAATTAGCAATCTTCTCGATCCATAAAGTAGCTTATCTTTATCTGCTAGAATAAACTCATAATGATTATGGATAACATTCGATCGAAGCAGAAGCTAAATAGAGAAAAAAGCTATGGCTACCCTTCAAAAAAGACGCACAGAAAATATCAGTGGTAACTTTTATGTTGATTCTACTTGTATAGATTGTGATACCTGTCGCTGGATGGCACCAGAAATATATAAACGAGAAGGAAATCAATCAGTAGTCCATCATCAACCTGATAACGAGGAAGAACAGCTAGCAGCAATGCAAGCCTTATTATCCTGTCCTACCGCTTCTATTGGTACAGTAGAAAAACCCAAAGATATCAAAACAGTACAGCAAACCTTTCCACTTTTAGTCGAAGATAACGTTTATCATTGTGGTTATCATTCAGAAAAATCCTTTGGTGCTGGTAGTTACTTCATCAAGAGAGAAAAAGGTAATATTTTAATTGATTCTCCTCGATTTTCGCCTCCTCTAGTTAAGCAGATAGAACAAATGGGAGGAGTAAGATATATGTACCTCACCCATAGAGACGATGTAGCCGATCATCAGGAATTTCATGACCGTTTTGGGTGCGATCGCATTTTACACAGAGATGATATTACTAGTAGTACTAAAGATGTAGAGATTCAACTTTCTAGCAATGAACCCATAGAATTTGCCCAAGATATTTTGATTATTCCAGTTCCTGGACATTCTCAAGGGCATACAGTTCTTCTGTATCAACAAAACTTTCTGTTTACAGGAGATCATTTAGCCTGGTCGCCCTATTTGCATCATCTTTACGCTTTTCGTCGTTTCTGTGGGTATTCTTGGACAGAGCAGCTAAAATCAATGGAAAAACTTGCCAAATACTCTTTTGAATGGGTATTACCTGGTCATGGTCGTCGTTACCATGCTGATAAAGAAACCATGAATCAACAAATGCAACAATGTTTAACTTGGATGAGAAAGCAATAGGATTCTGGCATAAGTTTCAAAAATGCTGATTGGGTTAAGTAGTTAGTAGTTAGTAGTTAGTAGTTCGTAATTCGTAGCGAGTTACTGATTTCGATCGCTCTCAATTGCTAGAATCTTTTTAATATAAATTGTGAATCTTATTTCTATGTCAACTACTCAGCTATTTGATCTTGCTAATCTTTTTGTTCTTCCTTTCTGGGTGTTGATGATTCTTCTACCTAGATGGGGAGTTACCAAAAAAGTAATGGAGTCTTTTTTGCCATTTGTTGCCCTAGCAGCTTTGTACATATATCTTTTTTCAGGAACAGTTACCCCAGAATCTGCTCAAGCTTTGTCTAATCCTCAGTTAGCAGATATTGCTAGGTTTTTTGCTGATGAACAAATCGCAGCTACAGGATGGGTTCATTTTTTAGTGCTGGATTTATTTGTTGGTCGTTGGATTTATTGGGAAGGGCAAAGGACTGGGGTATGGACAGTTCACTCTCTAATTCTTTGTCTTTTTGCAGGGCCTATCGGATTATTGTCCCATGTTATCACAGCCTGGATTTCACAAAGATTTTTCTCGGCTTCAGAAGAGAGAGAGACTTCTACTTCTATAACTCCCCAGACTTAGAAGAAGTTTTCTGTAGATTCAAAAGCTAAAAGCTAAAAGCTAAAAGCTAAAAGCTTTTAGCTGTCAGTAAACAATAGATGAAATAATATCTGTACTACAAAAACCCATGTTGATTCGCTAAGATTGCTGCTTGGGTTCGATCGCGCAAATTCAATTGACTGAGAATACTGGTAATATGTGCTTTTACTGTTCTTTCGGAGATATATAATTGTTGAGCGATTTCTTTATTATTTGCTCCTTTAGCAATTAAGGATAAAACTTCTTTTTCTCTGGGAGTAAGGCTTTGGAAAACATCAGGCAAGACTGTTGGAGAATTGATTTTTTGACTATCTGAGCGAGTTAAAAATTTTTGAAATAAGCCTGGTCCTAATTGAGTGTATCCTTTAATGGCAGATCTTATAGCATAGGCTATTTCTTCTATTGGTGTATCTTTGAGTAAATAGCCTTTAGCTCCAAATTCCATTGCCTGAGTAATGTATTCATCATCATCAAAAGTACTTAAAACCAAAATTGAGATGGAACTAAATTTCTGGGTTAGCTTTTGAATTGCTGCTACACCATCCATAACAGGCATTCGCACGTCCATTAAAATTAAATCTGGTTGTTGGGGAGTATCATAAAGCTGTTCTACAAGTGCGAGCGCACTTTTACCGTTTTCTGCCTCACCAACTATCTGAAAATCGGGTTGAGATTCCAGTAAGCTTTTTAGTCCTTGACGAATAATTGTTTGATCGTCTACTAGTGCAATACGAATCATAGCCAGAAAAATATTATTAGTTATAACTTATCAAAAAAAGGAATTGTAGCGATAACTTGACATCCCATTTCTGGCAGACTAACTAAATTAAATCTGCCTCCCAAAGCTGTAGCTCTTTCTCGCATCCCTTGGATTCCAAATCCTGTAGTATTTTCTTCAGGGTTAAATCCTTTGCCATTATCTTTAATTAGTACCTCAAGATCGTTAGCTACTAACCGTATAGAAATTTTGACTTTTATTGCCTGAGAATGCTTGATAATATTTGTCAATGCTTCTTGCACAATGCGATAAACTGTCGTGGTGATTTCGTTCGGTAGTTGATGAGGAATATTGATTTCGCAATCGTAAATAATCTCCGTACGATACTTTAAATCTGCTACCAATTCCGCGATCGCTAAACTTAAAGACTTTCCCTGCAATGGGTCGGAGCGTAGAGTAGCTACAGAATGGCGTACATCTTGTAGAGCATTAGAACCAAGTTTTTTAGCTTCTACTAAAAATGACTCCGTGCGATCGAGATTAGAACGCAGATATAACAAAGCATTAGCTAGTTGGATATTTTGGGCAGTTAGGGAATGTCCCAAAGAATCATGAATTTCACGAGCAATACGGTTGCGCTCTTGCAGCATAGCTCTATCTTCTATTAGTAAAGCGTATTTGCGTAACCTTTGGTTGACAACCCTCAATTCTTGTCGAGAACGATATTCAGACAGTAGAGCATTAACTAAGAGAAAAACAAACACTGAAATTAGACAAAAGGAAATAGTGCTATTCACTGCTATATTAAGAATTAAATCTTTAAACTGTTCCTCATTAGAGTAAAGCTGATAGATAATTTTGGGGTTTAAACCTGGGGTGACAATTGCTGGGACTTGTTGAATATTCGGGTCATTCAAACTATTGTGAACAGCAAGGAACAAGGAGATTAAAAAGCAGACAAAAGAGATTCCTGCCACAACAAGAGAACCAGGTAATTTAAAGCTAAGACAGCCCCTAATTACCATAATTAACAACAATGGACGAACAACATGAATGGTTGCATCGCTAGTAATTCCAATTAAGCCAATTAAAGTAAATTCCAACCCAATATAAAAAATCTTAGCCCAATATTTATCCTTAGGTTGCCATAAACCAACGATAAGAAAGGCGATCGCACAGACGATGGATAAAGAAGAAAAATTGACATTTACTCTAGGAAAAAGTAGAGGTAAGTTTGGAGGAGGAGACATTCTTGAAGCATTAAATCTCCCCACCACAGTAATAATAAATAAAATCCACTCTAAGTAAAGCAACAAGCGTAGGGGATGAGCTTTGAGTCGATTTATGTATTTCATAATAAAATTAGGTCTATGTCGATCGAAAAAAAAGAGCATCATCAAGAAAAAATTAGACCTATGACAAAAATAAAGTTAAAAATCTCAATAAATATCTGATTTTTTCCTTTTCCCCTTTCTCAACCAAGGTTTTGGGTATTTATGTAAAAGGTCTGTTAAACCATAAATTAGTTATTGCTCTTAATGTAATATCAACTACTAGATAAATTCTATGTACTATAGTCCAATATTAAATTGGACATTTGAACGAAGTCACAAAAGAAAGAACTACATAGCATAAAAATATACTGCAATTTAGCTACGGGAGTTTTTTATGCAATCCAAATTTTTTTCTGCCAAAATATTAGTTGCCATAATAGCAACCGCCTCTGTCTTATCACCAATCACTGTAACAGCAGAAGACAAAGATAAGGAAATAAATATGTCTCAGTTAACCTGTGCGGAATTTATGCAAATGGGCAGAATGGAAAAAGTTATGAGTGTAGTTTGGTATAGTGGCTGGATGGCTCAGAATAAAGGGGAATTTATGTTTACACCAGATCGAGGTGCAATGTCTGAACAAAAAGACTTTCTGGAAACTGCTTGTAAGAATAACGGGAATGATTTAGTAATCAGTCAACTAGAGAATTAGTTATTAGTTATGAAATATGGATAGTGTTTCCAAACCTTCAATTACTGAATCTGTAACACAAGAACAAGATTCATCTTTGCTACCAGCAAAAATGATCGCTAAATCTGCTCAAAAGCGATTCCGCTGGACAAAACTACTCTTGATTATCTTAATTATTTCAGGTGCAAGTATCTATCTTGTCTCTCGTCGTCAAGATGCTCAACCAAATCTTGAATCTCTAACTGTACCAGTAGAAACTCAGTCTCTTAACATTAAAATTGAAGCTAGTGGTAGTGTAGAACCAATTTCCTCTGTTAATATCAGTCCTAAAGTGACGGGAAGATTATCTACTCTTTATGTCGATCAGGGAGATGAAGTTCAAGCAGGACAACTCTTAGCTCGTATGGACTCGGCTGATTTCGCAGCGGAATTAGCTCAAGCACAAGCAGAGTTAGCTCAAGCACGAGCAGAATACAATAGAGTCTTAAATGGTAATCGCCAAGAAGAAATTGCCAGAGCTAACTCTCAAGTTCGATCTGCCCAAGCACAAGCCGATCTTAGTGCCAAAAGACTAGAAAAATATCGTTTTCTTTCCCAGGAAGGTGCGATCGCTCAACTAACTTTAGACGAATATATTAGTGAAGATAAAATAGCCCGCGCTAATTTAGCAGAAGCACAGGAGCAATTACGAGAACTAGAAAATGGCTCTCGTTCAGAAGATATAGCTCAATTCAAAGCCAAAGTGGCAGCAGCTCAAGCCAAAGTAGCAGCAGCCCAGACTAAGCTAGAAGACACCTATATTCGCGCTCCTTTTGATGGTATTGTCAGTCAAAAATATGCGGTAGTTGGTTCTATTGTCACGCCTAATGTCTCTGCTTCTTCAACTTCTTCGGCTACCTCTACCTCCATCTTGTCCATTGCTTCAGAATTAGAAGTCAATATTAATGTTTCTGAAGCTAATATTGCTAATATCGAACCTAATCAGGTAGTAGAAATTGTTGCCGATGCCTATCCTCACACTACTTTCAAAGGTAGAGTCAAACAAATTGCTCCTGAAGCTGTAGTGGAAAACAACGTAACTTCTTTTGAAGTCAAGGTCAAGCTTGTCACTGGACAATCAGAATTGCGATCGGGTATGAATGTTGATGCTATTTTTGTTGGTAAGAAGATCGACAATGCCTTAACTATTCCCACAGTATCCATTACTACCAACCAAGGTCAAATCGGCGTGATGATAGCAGACGAACGCGGTGAACCTCAATTTAAACCTGTCAAAGTTGGCTTTAGTCAAAATGGTCAAACACAAATTATCCAAGGATTAGAAACAAGCGATCGCGTTTTTATCGATTTTCCTCCTCAGAAAGCTCCTTTCAACAAAGAGCCGATACCAAGTCCGATTTAGATAGTTCCAAAATACACAACCAAGCAACTTGTAATGAAAGCTAGAAAATAAACAGTATCGATGGGAACAATTCGCTCTCATTTACTAGAGTGAAAAGTCTTAGATTTTGTTAGCAGATTTGATTACTTAATATGGGCGCAGATTTTTTAGAAAATATTAGTATGGCAACCAAAACTCTTAGTGATCATAAACTACGGAGTGGTCTAACTATGTTAGGAGTGATTATTGGTAATGCCTCAGTAATCGCGATGGTTGCATTAGGACAGGGGGGACAGAGATATGTTACTCAACAATTTGAGTCATTAGGAACAAATGTTTTATTTGTCATGCCTGGAGTAGAACAAAGAGGCCCTCAAGCAGGAGTAGTGCAAGCCAATAGTTTAGTATTAGCAGATGCAGAAGCGATCGCTAGAGAAGTTCCTGCCGTAACTGGTGTTGCTCCTGAAAAAAGTGAACGCTTGAGAGTTACTTATAGCAGCCAAGAGACTCAGGTAAATATTACTGGTACTACTCCAGAATATCCCCTAGTCAGAGATTCTCAAGTTACCAGAGGCGAGTTTTTTAATTTTTTAGATCTACAAGCAGGAGAACGAGTTGCTATCTTAGGGAGTGATACCGCTAATACTCTTTTTGGAGAAAAAAATCCCCTCGGTCAAAAAATTCGCATTCGCAACCTCAGCTTTAAAGTTATTGGAGTGATGGCAGAAAAAGGAGCATCTTTGGGACAAAACCAAGATGAAGTGGTATTTATCCCCATTACAACTATGGCAACTCAAATAACGGGACAAGAGACTAATCGTAGTAGTCCAACTCTTCAGGTAATTTCTGTAGCAGCAAAAAATCCTGAAAGCTCTAGTGCTGCTCAATATCAGATTACTAATCTTTTGCGGTTGCGCCATAACATTCTGAACGGGGAAGATGATTTTAGCGTTCGTAGTCAACAAGATTTAATGGCAACTGCTAATCGGATCACCGATATTTTAGTTTTAGTCTTGGGTGCAACCGCAGGTATTTCCCTGGTTGTCGGTGGTATAGGCATTATGAATATTATGTTAGTGTCGGTAATAGAACGTACTCAAGAAATTGGCTTACGGAAAGCACTAGGAGCAACTGGTAGCGATATTTTAATCCAGTTCACTATTGAAGCAATCATTTTATCTGCCATTGGTGGTGTAATTGGCATTGGTTTAGGAATAGGGATAACAGTCACGGTAGCTACTTTAACCTCTTTAGAAGCTATAGTTAGTTCCCAAGCGATTATCATTGCTATGGCTGTTTCAGGGGGAATTGGTTTGATTTTTGGAGTTGTCCCCGCTCGTAATGCAGCTTGCCTCGATCCTATTATTGCTCTCAAGAGTTAAATCAAACTGATTATAGATTAATTTTTGTCTGTCTAATATTAATCACAGGAGAAATAATCATGAAATTATTTATTTCTAGATCGATGTTTTTTGTAACCCTTATTGCGGGTAATTTTATTACAGCTAATGTTGGCTTGGCTCATAGCTATCTAGACTTTAGCAAGGAAAATAGCCATTATGGTAGTGTCTATGCTCAGTTTCCTGGTCGCCCAAAAGCAATACCAACGAGAGGTAGAGCAATTCATGACGACGATCGTCGAGAGCATGTTGAAGAAATATGCGACAGACGTTGGGATGAAGATGATTTAGATGACTGTATAGAAGAAGCCAGAGAAGACCGTAGAGATAACTGGGACGATCGCAATTCTCGACGAAGACACCGAAATAACCGAGATGATCGTCGAGAGCATGTTGAAGAAATGTGCGACAGACGTTGGGATGAAGATGATTTAGATGACTGTATAGAAGAAGCCAGAGAAGACCGCAAAAATAGATAAATAATACTAATTCTCGCACACTAGCTAGATAAAATTCATTACTCGTTACTTCTGCGTAGAGATACTAGTGTGCAACATCAGTTAGTTTCTAAAAAAAGCGCGATCAGCTTTGCTGGCACTACCGTGATCGCAAAAGCGCGACGTTATAATTTTTAGAGCTTACTGGTATAGTTCAGTCTCTTCTATACCTAATTCAGAAGCCATCGTAGGGAAATCGCATCTAATTGACGAAATTCTTGTCAAATAATGGTTCTGCTCAGACAAAAAAGTGTGATGTCAGTATTCAGCAACGCCAGAATTTTTTGCAGCTTTAAGCGATAATTTTTTATCTCTTTGGAGAGCACTCAAACAGAAGAAAGAAATAAACCGCGTCTAGTTTGAAACCAGTAGTTTTTTAGATAACTTTTTTAGGGAGTCGGGAGTCGGGAGTCGGGAGTAGGAAATAAAAATTGCTTCTTTAAAAAACTCCAGT
>JAAUYH010070334.1_pt1 | contig 32232 bp, 28 predicted proteins | sample 7278061 | NCBI WGS metagenome assembly JAAUYH01 (sample SAMN14350203, study PRJNA611818) | marine sediment metagenome | isolation source: surface marine sediment (0.6m) | place: French Polynesia: Moorea | collected 2018-08 | reverse complement strand
TTGGTGTGGCCTTCGTCATGATGCTCTCCCTTGCTTGTTTGGGGTTAATTCAAGCTTATGGGAAGGCGGTTACCTGACGACTGCGCCACACTATCCACCATAGGGACATCCTCCCATCCACCCATCCACTGCCTTTTACTGGGATTTTATTTTCACGCCGCTCCTTAACTCTATGCCCTTGCCCTCCAGACCCTTATGAATCTCCCCGCCAGCACATCAACTCCCAGCTTTGCACTGAGTGTTGAGGGACTGACTGACTATATCAAGGCCTTACTCGAGGAAGACGACCAACTGCGTAAGGTTTGGGTGACGGGAGAGATCTCCAGCGGCAACCAACGATCCAGTGGTTGGTTTTTCACTTTGCAAGATCCGAAAGACAAAGCCTCCATTAGTTGTATTGTCTGGCGCAATCTGATCCCTCAACTGACAACGCTGCCTGAAGTCGGTGAGCAAGTAACGGTTCTAGGCCAGATTCGCCTCTACGCGCAACGGGGCAGCTACCAACTCGTCGTCTGGCAAATTTTACCCGCTGGAGAAGGCTTACGGGCGCTACGACTGCGGCAATTGCGTGATCGCTTAGCCGCGGAAGGGTTATTCGCCCCAGAACACAAACGTCCCCTACCGCTCTATCCCCAAACCCTCGCCGTCGTCACCTCCGCCCAAGCAGCAGCCTGGGGAGATATCCAACGCACCCTAAAGCAACGCCATCCCGGGCTCCGGGTGTTGCTGTCCCCGGCAATCGTGCAGGGCGATCAGGCAGCCGAGTCCATTGCCCAGGCGATTGATCGGGTGGTGCAGGATGGTCGGGCGGAACTGCTAATCCTCTCACGGGGCGGCGGGGCGGTTGAGGATCTGGACTGCTTCAATGATGAGCGGGTGGTGCGGGCGATCGCCCTGTGCCCCATTCCAGTAGTGGCGGGCATTGGCCATCAGCGCGATGAATCCTTGGCGGACCTGGCCGCCGATCACTGCGCCCATACCCCTACAGCCGCAGCGGAACAGGCCATCCCCTCCCTGGTGGAACTCTATGCGGATCATCAAGGACGGGCGGCGATGCTCCTAGACCGAGTGAGTCAATCCTTACTTACCGCCCAAGACCAAACCCAACAATTCCGTCGCCGTCTCCAACGCCTGCGGTTGGATCGCCAAATTCAACAGGAAGTTCAGTCTGTGGATTGGCTCCAGCAAAAACTGGTTCAGCGGGTAAAGCAGCGGTTTGAGCAGGGAACGCAGCAGTGCCAATTGCTCCGCCATAAACTGGCGACGCTGGATCCGGAAGCCGTGCTGCGTCACGGGTATGCTGTCGTCCGCCAGGAAGCGGGCGAAATTGCTTACGCCGCTAGCGAATTGACGGTTGGCGACAGAGTGCAGATCCAACTGGGTCAGGGTGAGGTTAAGGCGCAAATTATGGAAGTCATGGCTGATGAAGATAAGTCCAATCCAGATCCGCCAAAAAGAAAATAATATTGCTTCATAAGACTCTTTCTCTATCGGATTATGAGTGACTCCCCCCGTTCTAAAACCAATTCAAACTCTAAAACCAATCCAAATAATGCTAAAGCCAATTCCCCCGATGGTAAGCAGTCCTCTTTGCCGCCTGACTGGAGTTATGAGGCGACGGTTGAACAGGTGGAAGAGATCGTAGGTCAATTGGAAACGGGTGAATTGCCGTTGGCGGATGTGTTTGATCGGTTTACGACGGCGGTGGAGCAGCTCAGACAGTGTGAAGCATTTTTGGCGGAGAAGCGGCAGCAAGTGGATCTGCTGATTGAAGTGCTGGATGATGAATAAGGCCTGAGGGACCGGGTTTCTTTAAGAAACCCGGTCCCTGGGAAGAAACCCGGTCCCTGTCGTTTCAATACTCGTAACCAGCTGTGCCACAATGGGCGATAGCGCTTAGCGTAGAAGTGTAGTCGCGATCGCGTGGAACCCTCTGAAACTACTCAAAACCGACAAGCCCCCTTTTCGGAGAATCAACCCGATCCAGAACAGTTGGACAACATCAAAGCCCAACTGGACTTGGTGCTATTGGCGCTTGAAGCCCTCGCCGGGATTGGCTCTGAAGCAATCTTAGCGGCGGCCAAATCCCTCAATCTGGATTCCCTGTTAGCGGATCGAGTCAGTCTATGGCGATTGCGGCAGTCGAGTCCTTTACGTAAGGGCCATGGACGCAAAAAGTTAGATGTGGAAGAAGCCCGAGCCCTAGTGTTGATTAGCTGTCAACTAGCCCAGCAGCATCAAACGGTGATTCGTCGCGCCGTCGCCCTTTTAGAGGAATTGACGGAGCAAAATAAACCGCCCCATCGGGCCGCCCTACTCGGCGACTACCTCGATAACTTTAGCAACACCTATCAAGACCGGATGGAAGCGGACGAAAACAGTTCAACCGAAGACCTCAGCCATCTAGCCCTGAGACTATTGATTGATTTGCTTTTCTATAGCGGTCCGGGGGGAAGTCGGCGGCTTTGGGTGGCGTTGTTGGAGCGGGCGGGGACAGGGGGATAGGGAGGATGGAGGGATTGGGGGGATAGGGAAGATGGGGAGGCAGGGGGAGCAGGGGAAGATGAGGGAGAACTTGTAGAGAGGTGTGGTATCGCTTTTGGTCATCGAGAAGGGAGGAAAGATATCAGCCTTCAAAAGGCTACGCAGTTTGAAGTTTGGATTGGGTGAAGGTGAGAGATGTGATCACTCAGCGGTATACATCATCTACATGCACCTTAGAAGTGGTGGGTCGGCGATCAGCGTTGTCTCGGTGGACGACGGCGCCGGTTTTTAGGCTGACTCGATTTCGGTTGTATTTGAGTAATGCTGGGGCGACGGGGGCGGATCAGGTCCAGATTCGGGGCGATCGCACCCAGTTGACAGGGCTCATGGAAGCGGTCCAAGGATATGTCCAGTCGAGGCTGACGCCGGTTACAACCGCTCCTGGGTTGGAACCATTGCCCAGCCCTTCCTCGCGGACAGCGATCGGCCTATCGGATCTAGCCACATCGGATCCAAACCATGGGGAGGCCGACTCAACGGCGGCGGCGCTGGGTATCTTACTCCAACCTCAGGGGTTGACTCGTCATCGTTTGCGCTTAGGCGCCTTAGCCACCGATAGCATCGGGGTGGAAATTCAGCTGAGCACGTTACAACTCTTTGATTTAACCCAGGTCTTTGATGAATACGAAGCCGGGGCGATCGCGCTCCCGCCCCTACCCTCAACCGCTTCCCGTCGTCGCAGATTGACGCCGCAGATTGGCTGGTCCGGAGCGATCGCAGCCGCCATTTTAGTTGCCGTCGGTCTGGGCACAACCTTAAGCCAATGGTTCGGCAATAGACAGTTCCAGTCCAGTCCCTCGGCGACTTCCCAATCAGAAGCTATCGCAGATAGCACACTAGCCGAAAAGACAGCCGCATCTAACCCTGCCTATCCCTTCCCCGCCCATCCAGCAGGAGAAGGTCAGCCCGAACTCGACGACGCCCCTAACCCCACCGCTTCCTCAGCTAAACCCTCTCTATACGCCGCCTCCCCCACCCCCTCGACAACCCCAAATCTTCCCCCCAAACCCTCAGCCTTTCCTTACCCCAAAACCACGCCATCCCCTAATCTTTCTCCCCAAACCCCCATCCCCCCATCTCCCCCATCCGCCCCATCTCCCCCATCCGCCTCCCCTACCCCCCCCGGCTACATCTTTTCCCCCTGACTCCCCGCCCCCCCCAGCCCTCAGCCCCCTACCCGAGAACCAATCCCCTACCGACGCCTTCCTCAATCCCGCCTCTAGCGATGAGGAAGTGGAAACCGCGCCGCCGCTAGCCGCTATCGGAACCGGAACCGCCCGCACAAGTCTCCCTCAGCCAGCGCCCGCCGCTAGTGATTCGTTGACCCATGACGCCGTAACCAATAATTCGCTAACAACCGGCGCGTTAACGACCGAAGATATCGCCCGTCGAACAGACCCAGAAACACTGCCTCAAATCGCCGAAATAAGAACCTATTTCCAACAAAGATGGCGAGCGCCTGACGATTTGGATCAGTTGCTAGCCTATCGTTTGGTGATCAATCCAGAGGGATCCATTCAATCAATCACACCCATCAGCGCCGCGGCGGAAACCTATCGCGATCTCATTCCGCTTCCACCGCCCAATGAACTGCTTGTGTCGCCTATTTCAACAGGAGATCCTCTTAGCGTTCGATTACTCTTCAGTCCGAATAGCGCAGTTCTCGTCTTTGAAGAATGATGCCTGTTAGACAAAAAAAGGTAGGCAAAAAAAAAGCCGCCAAAGGCAGCTATCAGAACGAAATTAATGGAATAGAAATAAAAAAGGTTGAAAGCAAGAAATCGACTATCAAGACTTTTTCCGCTTTGATCGAGGCTTATTTCGCCGACCTTGAGGAAAACCAAATCCTTGAGAGACTGGAAACCCTGCAACAGGAATGACTTGATATTTTCGATCCTCCTCTAAACGCTTTAGCTCGGTGTAGTCAACCCAGTGAATACAATCGACCGGGCAGGTGTCCATGGCCTCCTGAATAATTTCGTCAGGATCGCCGTCCTGACGAACAACTCGTGAACGACCATACTCCGGCTCAATATAGAAGGTATGCCGGGCTACGTGGGCGCAGTGTTTGCAGCCGATACAAGTAATTTCGTCGACATAAACCCCTTTTTGCCTAGTGACGCCTCCTAATTCAGGCTCCAATCCCGTACGAGATTCAAGATCCCGAAGATAACCGCCTAATTCAGGCTCAAGGCCTGTTTGGGCGTCATCTAAATCTTCAAAAGCATCGGGTAGGAATTCCATAAAAACTCAAGAGGATAAAAAAAGACTATGCACTCCAGCGCTGCAGAACCAAACGGATAGACCCATCTTCATTATTCTGCTGCTCGGCGACTTGGAATCCTTGACGGCTAGTCTCGTTCAAAACGGTATGGTAAGCATATCGCTGGCTGACTCGATTCAGAAAGCCCTCAACTGACCAAGGCTGCAACCAGTATTGCAAATCTGCGACCAATTCATACTCACGAGTTTCAGGATTCAGACTAAACCCAACGTCGTAGCCGTTCTCCTGCTCAATCACGACATCCGCTGTACGGGTTTGCCCCCTATAGCCTCTAACCGGCTGAGGCCCTGACTTCCAATCAGCGCCAACATCTGTCAGAGCGGATTCTAAAGAGGGAAGATTACGAAGCTTAGTTTTGATTTGACTAAAGTGTGACATATTAACCGCTTTAAGCTACTAAAGGACTACCATTCAGTACGTGACAATTGAGCCCGCGCTGTACTTGACGCTGTCTGGCAAACTTCTTGGGCGTAATATTCAGAGGTCTGTTGCTGGCTTACGACTTGACCCAACTTTTCCTCTAGCAAAGCAGTCACCTCGGCGCAGGAAGAGCCAACAATGCCAGTTACTTTTTCCTTGACCCGACCATCCGGAAAAATGATGAACTCCAACGTCTCCATAGGGGCAGATATCCTCTGAACAGTTTTGCTAGTAAGCTAACCAAGCTTCCAGAAGCGGCGAATACTCTCGCTGTATGAGATCGCCGAATACACACTGCAAACTTTTCCGAACACCTATTAACACACCAGAAAAATCCGAAAGATTTTAAAGGTAAATGTTAATAGATATTATCAACTTGGTGAGTGCCCACCTTGATTAGTTGTTAGTTTCGCTTAACTTTTAAGTGCAGTCAAGCAGCGACCAACGGCTTCTAGGAGATATATTATAGATTATTTACATTCTTTAATATTAGGTTCTTTTTCTTTACGGTGGGCGGACGGCGGACGTTAAATCGCATTCAGACTGATCCCACCCCACTTAACGATGCTTTCAATGGCTTGATCCATTTATGGTGGAGGCTTCGGTGTTTTCCCAACATCCTTTGGTCTTAGATTTTTTGCCGCCGACACCCTATATATTTATTAAATAATTTCCACAATTATCCTTCCAACTTGCTATCACCAGATGCGAAGGATGAGCAGTCACAGGTATACTCGACACTAGCCCTCTGTCGAAATGTTCGTTCAGTTGAGGGTGTGTTCAGTGAAAATTTTCTATGCAGAATGCTTTTACCGCATAGGGTTAAGGTGCTTCTTCTCAAGCATTATAGAGCTTATGAAATCCCCTATCAGAAGACGGCGACGGTCTAGATTTCCTAGGCAACTTATCGATGGAGAGAATGCCCCATTAATCCGATGGGCGGTTGCTTCTCTAATTGCCTATTCAGTTGCAGGCTTGCTCTTAGCTTCTTTTCCAGCGCCTAACTGGATTTGGAATTTAGCATTGGTCGGAGCCATTGCTCAAGCATTAGCCTTGGCGGGTCCCAAAAGCTTACAGCGTTTTGGGTGGTTGTCAGCTAACTTGTTAACCCTGTTAGCCATTTTGGGGACAGGATTAATGGTCGTGGCGATTGCGATCGCACTCAATTTCTCTGGCGCCGCCGACATCGATCAATTAACGCCCGCAGGCTTAGTCAGGGATGTGATTAAGGTAGGGTTAGGGGCCATCATCATAGCAGCAACAGGAGCCGTATTAGGCGCTGCAACCGGAGATCGTTTGATCCTCAGTTTTAATCAACTGCAATCAACCTTGATCCTGGCGGGGATATGCGTCCTCGGGCTAGGGGTCGGTGGGCTCATTGGCCTCGCATTTGTGGCTTGAGCAATACCGGCGGGAGCATCACCATACCATTTGCCAACCTGTGAACAAACTTCTAGGCGGTCGCTACCAACCCATTAGAGTCATCGGCTCCAGTCAGTTAGGCAAAACCTATCTGATGGCGGATGCTCACTATCCCGATTTTCCGAAGTGTATTGTTAAGCATCTAGAATTACCGGGAAAGAATCCCACCACGCTGAAATTCATTTCAAAATTCCTCAAGCGGAAGGTCGGCATTCTAGAAAAACTGGGAGAACATGACCAAATCCCTGAGATCCTGGCTTTTTTCGAAGAGGGCAGAAATTTTTACATCATTCAGGAATACATTCCGGGTCACTCCCTCGCCACCGAACTCATTCCCGGAAAACCCTGGCCGGAAGTGGATGTCATTGAACTCCTCAAAGAACTGCTTGAGATTTTAATTTTCGCCCAAGCTTACGGCGTCATCCACTGCCGCATCAAACCCTCTAATATCATTAGACGTCAAACAGACGGGAAATTGGTCTTGACAGACTTTGGCATTGCTAAAGAGGTCAATTCTCAAATTATGAAGGCGGGCGGGCAGCTAGAAACAGCGGATCTTACCGATACCTCTGTTTACCTCCCCCCTGAACAACTGAATGGTCAATCCCACTTCAGCAACGATTTTTACGCTCTGGGGATTTTGGCGATTCAGGCGCTGACGGGATTAGCCCCCGCCGATTTACCCACAGCCAGGCAAATTAGCCAATCCAAAACCAAACCTCTCGCTTGGCAAGGCAAGGCTCAGGTCAACTCAGAACTGGCGATCGTCATTAACAAAGCTATCTCCCCTGACCCATCCCGCCGCTATCAACGGGCCAGTGATCTGCTAGCGGATCTGCAGGGGATCGTCATGTCTTGTCCCACATCGGCTTTCTCAGCAGTTCCTGTAGAGGACAAAAAACCAGACCCAAAATCAGGGTTTCGCCCCTTCAAATCACACTCTTCCGTTGCTTTAGCCAGCGTGGTTGGAGTGAGTGTTTTAGCAGCGCTAATTGGGATCCATCGCTTTCAATTGCCTCAAAAGCTACGGGCCTACTATTTAGTCAACCAGGCAAATACTCAAAAACAAGACAGGAATGAAGCGCTCGCGATCGCAAACTACAATCGGGCCATTCAAATTAATCCTAACTACGGCGAAGCGTATGCAGGGAGAGGAGATTTGCACTCTAAGCAGGGAAATTTGGAGCAGGCGCTGTCTGATCTAACTGCAGCCATTAATCTCAAATCTGAGAATTCTTCCCACTATTATCAACGAGCGAATATTCGATTCGACTTAGGGGATTTGCAGGGCGCCATCGAAGACTATACCCAATCCATAAAACTGGAGCCCACTTTAGCCAAGGCCTATGTTAATCGGGGCAGCGCCCGTGCCGAATGGGGAGATGACCAAGGGGCGGTTGAAGATTATACAAAAGCAATCGAGTTGAGCCCCGAGCAACCTGAGTTAGCGGCCGCATATTTAAATCGCTGTCTCTCCTACTCAAATTTAGACGACAATTCGGCCGCAATTAAGGACTGCACCCAAGCCATCAACCTCAGACCGAGCCATAGCCTGGCCTATCAAAATCGGGGCTTAGTCCGCCGTCGGGTGGGCGATCCCCAGGGAGCTATTCAAGATTTCAATATTGCCATCAACATCGATCCGAATAGCCCGGATCCCTACTACAGCCGAGGACTCGCCCGACACGAATTGGGAGATTTCGAGGGCGCTATCGAAGACTATGATAGAGCCCTCCAATTAAATTCAGAGCATCCCTTTTTTTACCATGATCGTGGTATCGCTTACGCCGAGTTAGGACAACAACAAGCCGCCATTCACGATCTGGAGCAAGCCGCGAAACATTGTCTTAACCTCGGACGAGTTAGGTGTTACGAAGATGCTCAATATGAGTTGGGGCGACTGACGCAATCCCTACTGGAAGAGTAGGACTATCAAGGGTAGACATCGCCAATCGTTCACGCCGACCAATCCCTCGATAGGGGCGTTTACTATATCCTCGCTGAGCAATTTGAACACTCTGCTCTGACAAACGACTATTTATCTGAATTTGATTCGATGTAGATGCTGGGACATTATTTAAAACAAGCGTTAAAACTAGGGTGGACAGCAGTAGGGGTTGAGGACTTGGCATGAACTTTAGTTCGGTTTTAGGGTGGGTGCTAAACTTTACACACACCAAGCCCGGAGTCCGGATGCAATAGAACCTCCCCCAACTTAAAGTCTCAATAAAGGCGGAGAGCGAATGTTAGCCCAGTTTAAAGCCCCAAATTTCAAGTCCCACCTATGACCATCGCGATAGATTTTGGCACTACGAATACCGTTATTACTCGTTGGAATACCGTTACCAATCAACCGACCACTCTGACGCTTCCAGACTTCTCTTTTTCATTAGGGGCGAATCCCCCCTTAATTCCCAGTTTGGTTTACATCGAAAATGTCTCTGAACAGAAAATTGTCGTGGGCCAACAGGTTCGAGACCGCGGCCTGGACTCCAGTCAAAATCCTCGCTTCTTTCGCAACTTCAAACGGGGTATCGGCGCCAATGTGCAGGGATTTACGCCCCAATTGGACGGACACCCAATTAGTTTTGAACAGGTGGGACAGTGGTTTCTGACCGAGGTCATTCAACAGCTCAAGGCCGCCGATCCGGAGGTTAACTCTCTCATCTTTACGGTGCCAGTTGATAGTTTTGAATCCTACCGCCTTTGGTTGGGACAAGTCTGCCAGACCTTAGATATTGAACAGGTACGGATGTTGGATGAACCCACAGCAGCCGCCTTGGGGTATGGTCTAACAGACGGGAAGACCCTGTTGGTGATTGACTTCGGCGGCGGCACTCTGGATCTCTCTCTGGTTCAGCTAAATCAATCCTCCGGCCCCAAACCCCTGGGATTTATCCTGAAATGGGGCCAAAAATCGCTGGCGGAAAAGTCTGGTCAGCAGGTGAAAACGGCCCGGGTTCTGGCAAAAGCGGGGGAAAATTTGGGCGGCGCTGATATTGATAATTGGCTAATCGATTACTTCGGAGCGAGTCAAGGATTGCCCGCTACGCCCTTAACCTTGCGTCTGGTTGAACGACTCAAAGTCCAACTGTCTAGCCAGATTACAGCGACTGAGGCTTATTTCAATGATGAAACCTTAGAAAGTTACGAACTCACACTGGACCGCGATCGCTTCAACGCCATTCTCAAAGACAATCAATTTTTTGATCGTTTAGACAATCAAATGACCCAGGTGCTGCAGCAGGCGCGGCGCCAGGGGATCGAAACGGCAGATATTGACGCTGTTTTGCTAGTGGGCGGCACGGCTCAGATTCCCGCCGTCCAAACGTGGGTTCAGGGTTATTTTGCAGCGGATAAGATCCACAGCGATCGCCCATTTGAAGCGATTGCTCAGGGCGCCCTGCAAATCCAGCAAGGGCTCGAAATCAAAGATTTTCTCTATCACAGTTATGGCGTCCGCTTCTGGGACCGCCGAAATCGACGTCACGGGTGGCATCCGATCATCAACCGGGGGCAGCCCTATCCGATGGAGAAACCGGTTGAGCTGGTATTGGGAGCGTCTTCTGAGAATCAACCCAGCATCGAATTGATCCTGGGGGAGTTGGGAAATGAGGGCGGCAGCACCGAGGTCTACTTTGAAGGCGATCGCTTAATCACTCGAAAAGTCTCCACTGGCGCAGTCCAGGTTCGTCCCCTCAACGAAGGGGAAAACGCCCGCTCCATCGCCCGTCTAAATCCCCCTGGCTTCCCCGGCGGAGATCGGATCAAAGTCCTGTTTCATATCGATCAGGATCGCTTTTTGAAGATCACTGTAGAAGATATCCTCACCCATACAACCCTGCTGGAGAATCAGCCTGTTGTGCAGCTGAATTAGTTCAGACAGAGCCCCCCTTAAGCACAATAGAGGTAGTGATAGATAATCCCCAAGAATCCAGCGGCTAAGCGCTTATTCGCTTAATCATCCAATAGCAGTTGCCTATCCTCATTCGATGTATCCACTGGACTGTACATTGAATGAACAATGGGAATAGTAGCGATGACAACCGCAAAAAAGAATAGGGATGATAAGAAACCGAGTCGGGCGCTTGGCACACTCTTTTGGATGGCCAAAATCGCCAGGGAGAAAACGGCAGCCAGAAACACCGCCGATATCAATACCATCGAAGGAAATGAAAAATATAGACAGAGTAATATGGCATTGAAGGAAACCGCCAATAGATAGATCTGAGTCCGACTCCAGTAGATGCTGCTGGCCTTATTGAGGCTGAATTCAAACGGCAGCTTCAATTTTCGATCTAAGAGTCGAATCAAATCTTGCAAAGCGAACAGGATAGAGCCAGCCATCGTGGTGATAATCGCCATTTCCTGCAAAAGTTCGGTTGACGGCGGGACCGAAACGCTGCTCTCTCCTAACGCTTGCATTTCCCAGGCAAATAAAGCACAGAAAATATAAGCGGTTACCCCAGAGACGACAATTAGCCCTAAGTTAAGAATAAGATTGCCTATAATTCTTATCCAAACTGGCGTTGAGTCCCAACTTCCTTTCACATGCGCGATCTGGAGATTTTGTAACTGACGTGTTCGACGTCCTTTTTTTTCAACTTCGGCCCTAAATGAGTTTAGGTCTTCCATTCTTCCCTCCCATTTGCCAAGTGCTCAAGGCTCTTGGAAGAGACTTCGCCATTCCTTAGAGCCTGAGAACGATCTAGCAACCGCCTATTGCAGTTTCTACAATTGCAGGTTGCAGAAACTGCAATAGAACATTGCAGACTTGCATTAAATCTTGGCGCTCAAGGAAGGAGCAAGTGTTTGGCCTGACAGTTCACTCAAAAAAGATGATTCACGCAAGTTTCTTCACCGGGTATATATGAGGAAAGTATCAAGAAGATGGGGCAGATACTTGGGTGTCTGCGTAGGATTACGGTCTTGAGAGAAGAGGGTGCATGAGTGGATGGGTGGATGGGTGGATGAGTGGATGAGTTTGTAAAACTAGCTCCCAGGGTTCTTGAAGAACTCTGGGAGCTAAGGCAGGCCCAATGGTCGATCTATTTTGGGGTTAGTCTAATGTTTAGGAAGCTACACTTTGCCTACTGGGCTGTCTACTTCCTGACCCAGTAGTTCCGCGATCGCCTGGTGCTCCACTGGTGGCATGGCCGGCACTGCCTGACGGGTGTCTGTAATCAACCAGTCAAGGGCCGCCGCCTTCATATCAATGGAGGCACCCATTCTATCCACACAATAGCGACCGTAAACTAATTTATCCACGAGTCGAACTCCCGGGCCAATGCGAGAGTATTCAAATATGACGCTCTTATCCACAATGGCGCCGCTACAGATGCAGCAGTTAGGACCGATCATACTGGGACCGATAATCTTAGCGCCATCTTCAATATGAGCCATGCCGCCAATATAAACAGGCCCCTGAATATCCACCTTATCCCAATTAACTTTTAGGTTTAGCCCGGTGAAAACCCCAGGTTTAACTTCATGCCCTGGGATACCGACATTTTTCACTTTCCCAGTGAGGACGTCTTGAATCGCCTGCCAGTAGTCGGGCACTTTACCAATGTCAACCCATTCAAAATCCATGGTGATGCCGTAGAAGGGAGCCCCAGCTTCCACCAATTTTGGAAAGAGCTGACTACCAATATCAAATTCCTGACCCGATGGGATGAAATTGAAAATCTCGGGCTCAAAGATATAAATCCCTGTGTTAATGTTCGTGCTTAAGGCTTCCTCAACCGCTGGTTTTTCCTGGAATGACTGAACTCGCCCCGCTTTGTCAGTCACCACAACCCCATAACTAGGGACTTGCTTCAAGGGCACTGATTTCATCACAATGGTGGCGATGGAGCCTTTTTCCTTATGCCGCCTAACCGCTTCAGTCAGATCCAGATCGATTAGCGCATCTCCACATAACACCACAAAGGTGTCGTCAAAAAAGGGGGAAAAATCTTGGATCTTACGCATTCCCCCCGCTGAGCCAACCGCTTCACCCACCAACTGGCCATTTACAATTCGCCCTTCGAAAGAGTAGGCGAGTTCAACCCCAAAACGCTGGCCATCCCTAAAGTAACCTTCAATTTCATTGGCCAAGTGACTCACATTGACCATAATTTGATCAAAGCCATGTTGCCGCAGAAGCTCCAATAAAAACTCCATAACAGGCTTCTGCAAAATGCGAATCATCGGCTTAGGGGTCGTGTAGGTAATTGGACGTACACGGGTGCCCTTACCCGCGGCCAGAATCATGGCTTTCATAAAGGCTCATCCCTCAGCAATAACTACTTAACTAACGCACAAAAATAAAAGCAAAAATTTGGATGCACTCCTACGAATATAGGAATGTAGAACGTTCCCTCTGGAAAACTCCGTATGGGGGAACCATCAAGAGCTATGCTAGCAAGGCTAAGCCCCCGGCGCCCATAAAACTGAGCTAATTTCAAAGAGTTATTATAGATTCCCTGCTAAAGCGACCGGATTTGCACGACACTAAACCTTATTGACGGGTCTCCTTACTCAAGGCGTTAAAAAATCTTAGTCCGGCAATACAAAAGAAGGAATCTCGGAGGCGTCAGACATCGACATCTCATTCAGGTTACGAACCTTCAAATCTTGATAAAATTCTTCCTGGGATAGTTCCACTTTAGACTGAGCAGAGAGGAACAAGAGCCCCCAGAAAACCCCTACTCGCTCGTGTTTATCTTGCTGATCGGGACATGATGTATTACCGTGATCGCCTAGTGCAGCCGGGCGAAACTTTGGCCAAAGCTCCAGTAGGGATTCGAAGTCAATCCAGTCCAGCGCTTCGCCTAACTGGTCCCAATAATCATTCAGGAAGGCTTCCAGGGCGGCGGCGATTTCAGAAAGGTTTTCCTGATGCGCCAGTTGAGCGATCGCCCGCACAGCCTGACGTCTCCCTTGAGGCCGAGGACTACGGGCGCGAATGCGGGGTTTATGCTCCGCCATCACCGCCGCAATTAACTCCAATTGTTTGATCAATTCTTTTAAGGTAACTTGGCGCTTACGCGGCGGTGAAGCGACAGCTCGACGATGCAAATGCCGTTCCAAATTTCGGGGTAGCTTGGCGGCTGGATCCAACTCCCCCTCATCAATAAATTCCTCGGCTTCTAACGCCGCCTCTTCGTCATCCGCTTCTGAGCGGACCAGCGTATCCGCTTTGAGCAATACCAGCATAGATGCGTAGAGAAAGGCTTGCCCTGACTCTGACAAACTCGCTTCATAGGGAGAACGACCAGAGTCATTGTCCACCTTTGGAAGGGACGGCAAGCTACTTAAGAAGCGGTCGATGACCTCAATGACCTTAACATCCCAGGGGTCAATTTCTCCCTTTTCTGCGAGATCAATCAAAAAGGCGATCGCATTTTGAGCCAGGGAGAGTGTCATAGCAATGTACTCACTTTGCAAACGCCTCGTTGCTATCTGATTCCTTCACGCCAGACTGAGAAGCCGGCAACATCAACTGTTGCTCTTCCAACTCCACCTGATAGCGGGCGACATCCCTCTCTAACTCTTCGATGCGGAGTTGGCTCTTCTGCATTTCTTGGCCTGTCTGCATATATCCCTGAACCTGCACCCAAACACTGAAGACCCAAGCCAGGATGGCTCCAATGCCCATAACCACAATCAGCTCAACACATAGAGGGGCCTCTATATCGACGCCATTGACAATGTGAATCACCGTGGGTTCAGTATTTTCAATGCCAAAGAGAACTAATGCCAGACAAATGATGAAGATAACTAAAAAATTGACCTGTCGCATCAACTCGCTCCTCAATCCGTCATGAAAAAATTTAAGCAGGGGCTAACCAAACCGTTTGAATTTTTCACACCCTAAAGTTTAGGATCGCTTGACATTCATACCAGAACTGCTTCTGAGAGCGCCATGACCGATAGCGGATCGCCCCAAGCCATGTTTCATAAAATACCCCACACTGACCATCAAGATGATGAATAGGGCGCCAATCCCAATCGGACTGGGTAACCAGAAAGTAACCTCAATGTGATTCAGTTGTCCAGGTTTAAGGGACCAGACTTGAACCCGTTCCTGTTTTTGAGATTGCGGGCGTTGACTTGACGGTAACGCTTCAATTCCCCACGGCGTAGTCAGGCTAAATTCGAGGTCTAGCAACCCGCCGCTTTCGATAAAACCGTTATTGAGGTTAATGGGAGAACCTACCCCTTGCAAATCCAAGTCGTAGGTCAGATGATTGTGCAAAACAAGGAGCCAATTACGTTGACTCACACTTAAATGGGATGGAATTTCAGGAAGCCCCAATCTTTGGGCCAGACTCACCGTTTCACCTGGCCCCCAAAAATTATTGAACTTTTCTGTTAAGTCGGCCGCATTATTGAACGGCAGCACAATGGCCAACTCCCGCTTAGAAGAATGTCGCACCTGAGCCCCCAATTGAAGCGCCTGCTGCTCCAATTGTGTCAACCATTGCTGAGTGGAAGGGCCGCTTGAAGCGGTGAGGCGTTCTCCCAACCGAATATGTTGCACAATGACGCCCTGAGTTTGGCTGTCAAATTGAATCCCCACATCATAGTGAGCGCATCCTGACAGGAATAGGGAGGCAAGCACCAGAAATTCAAACCCTTTGAAACGATATAAGATCGCGTCACGGATTGCTTTTAACACAGGCGACTTCCCAGCAACATTCAGTCCAGCGCATTATCGCACACCCTGAGGAATGGCCGACAGGACCGCTGAAGATTTTGACTGATAAATTGGAATTTCAAGAATAAATTCGGTGCCTTGGTCCAGCTCTGACCGACATCGCAACCGCCCATGATGCTTTTCCACAATGACCTGATGACTAATGGCCAGCCCTAACCCCGTCCCCTTACCCATGGGTTTGGTGGTGAAGAAGGGGTCAAAAAGTTTGTGCAGCTTATCTTCCGGAATTCCAGAGCCATTATCAATAATCCGAACGGCCACCCAATTATTCTCGAGTAATTCAGTCTTGATCTGAATTTTAGGGAATGAGGGGGGAGAAGCTGAACCAGAGACAGTAGATTCGGACAGGTCCAAACGCTCGCCCTGGGCTTCCGTCTGAGGGGAGCCCGCACCGTGATCCAGAGCGTCAATGGCGTTCGCCAAGAGATTCATAAAGACTTGGTTGAGTTGCCCTGGGTAACACTCAACACAGGGAATTTCACCATACTCTTTGACCAGTTCAATCAGGGGGCGATGACCATTGGCCTGAAGCTGATGCTTTAGAATCATCAGGGTGCTGTCAATCCCCTCGTGAATATCAACCTTTTGAACTTCAGCCTGATCTGATCGGGAGAAATTACGCAGAGATTTGATAATCTCTTGAATGCGCTCGGTTCCTAACCGCAGGGAAGTTAGCAACTTAGGGCAATCCTCAATGACAAACTCAAGGTCGATATCTTCCACTTTGGCGTCGATTTCAGGATTCACCCCCTGGTTATGCTTCTCGTAAAGCTTCAACAAGTCAATCATTTGGTGAATGTAGGTTGAAGCGTAATTGATATTACCCGCGATGAAATTCACTGGATTATTTATTTCGTGGGCGACGCCCGCCACCAACTGCCCTAGACTGGACATTTTCTCACTCTGGACCAGCTGAGTTTGGGTATTTTGCAGCTCTTCTAGGGCCTGCTCAAGCTGTCCAATAAACTTCTGGGTATCAGCGGCCATTGTCTGCATGGTAGAAGCCAACAAGCCAATTTCATCGTTAGAGTTAATCCCCACTGGCGGTGAAAAATCTCGGGTCGTTAGCCGTTTGGCGTAGTCAATCAGCTGATGAAGCGGTCGGGAAATGCGGTCTACCATAATGTATGTGGCGACGACGCTGACCACAAATAAGAGAAAGATCACCCCCGACTGACGGGCAATCGCCGATCGAGTCTGCGTGATTAGTTGGCTTTGGCTCATGCCCACATGAACATAACCGCCGCTCCCCTCACGAATCGGCACTGAGATATCGATGGCGTATCCGAAACTTTTGTCCCTGCGGTATCGCACGGTCACTTCTCCATCCCCCTCCTCAAAATTAGGGGAGTGGGTAAACCGTCTCATCCCTTTGGCCTGTCCTTCCCTTTCCCCCTGCTTCGTTACGTCTGAACGAGCCGGAATATTCAATAGTTGCTGGGGAACCGATTTTTCAAACGTATGGGCGATCACATTTCCCTGAGAATTGCGGACGAAAATATAGGCAACGCTACGAAGATCGGCATACTCATCCACAATGGCCTGAAAAATTTCTGGCGAATTTGAACCCAACACCTGGGCGCTAGAATCTGCAATCCCCTTCGCGATCGCGCTGCCTCGACTGCTGTACTCCCCGGTGAGGTGCCAACGCAAACTGTAGGCCGACGCCACGGACATGCTGACAGTGACAATGCCAAAAAGGAGCACTTGTCCCGCGAGTGTCTTCTTAAATAAGGAAGATAGCTTCATTCGGCTCAGCGTCATCCGGGATTGACGTCCAATCGTAGGTTATTCACCACTGCTCAAACTGGCTGCCCATACAGACCTTGGTAGTAGACCCCGCTTTGGAATCCCCCTGCTAAGGGATATAGATATCTTCGTCTGCAGATACCCTCGGAAAGTTCCACACAACCCCAGAGACTGGTAAATATTTTTACAGACCTTAACCGTTAATATGCGTAAACCCCAGTTCTATATCCACTCTGTCGGGTAAACCGTCAGAGCGAATCACATCTACTCAACCAACCTACCCCAACCAAACTAAACTGCCGAGGATGAAGACCACGCCAATTAAGGCGAACCAGATAAATTGATTATCTTGAGTATTCACCTGGCTTGGATCGATCGGTTCTGGCTCAGCATTTGAGGACTTTCGGGATTTACGCGGACTAATTTGAGCATAACGCCCACCGCCTTTGAACGCATCGTTAGTTTCCTCGGAAATCGATTCTAAATCAGGAATTTTCGTCAGCCACTCCGGTCGTGTTTTGAGCTTCGGAGCCTCAAGAATATAGAGCAACTGACGACTTTGCTTACGTATTTCAAAATCAGGGTGGCGACAAAGTTTACTACAAAGGGCGATCGCGTCTTGATGACGCGCCGCCGCATCATAGGCCGTCACCAACCAAATTTGAATTTCTCCCCCAAACGGCGTCAGCTTATTGACCAGCCCAGCCGCTTCTTCTAGATGCTGAATGGACTGGCGATACTCGCCTCCCTCGAAAGCAGCTTGCCCATACGCATATTCAACCTTGGCGCCCTCTAGATCTTCGGATTTCACGATGTCCTGATTGAAAGTCTCTATGCATTGTAGGGCAATCGGCTAGGGAGGGGGAGTACAGGGGGGAAAAGGAGGCAGGGGGAGCAGGGGAGGCAGGGGGAGCAGGGGGAAAATGGGGATGGGGACCCAATCCAAAAGCCAAACTCCAAAATCTAAAATCCTGCGGCCAACGACCAATGACTTCCTAGATAATGCAGCTCAGTTCTTCAGTTTTTTGGCTGAAGAGCAAATTTTCTCGGTAATCCACTGGGCAATCGATAACGACGGGGACGGGTTGCTCTAGGGCCCTTTTCAGGGTGGGGACAAAATCCTGGGTGGATTCGATGCGATAGCCTTTCAGCCCCATGCTCTCCGCCAATTTGACAAAGTCTGGATTGTTGAAATGCACAAAGGCCGATTCGCCGTATTGACTGTGTTGTTTCCACTCAATTAAGCCATAGGCGCCGTCGTTAAAGATAATGGTGACGAAGGACACCCCCAACCGCAGGGCGGTTTCTAGCTCTTGGCAATTCATCATGAAGCCGCCGTCTCCGGTGGCCGCCACGACTTTGCGGGAGGGATGGACTAATTTAGCGGCGATCGCGCCGGGAATAGCAATCCCCATGGCGGCGAATCCATTGGAAATGAGACAGGTGTTGGGGCGAACACAATGATAGTTCCGAGCGATCCACATCTTATGGGCCCCCACATCGGAAATCACAATATCTTCCGCCCCCATCACATGCCGCAAGTCATAAATCAACTTTTGCGGCTTGATAGGGAAGCCGTCATCATCCGCATATTCTTCATAGTCGGCCCGAATTTCCTCCCGCAGACTCAAGCCATAGGGATTAGGTCTGCCCTGCCGATTAACCCGCTTCAAAATCTCCGTCAGCGAGTCAGAAATATCCCCCACCACCTCCACCCGGGGAATATAGCTACTGTCAATCTCAGCCGGGGTTAAGCCGATATGGAGAATGGGAATTCGCCCATCTGGATTCCATCGTTTGGGGGAATACTCCACCAGGTCATAGCCGACGGCGATCACCAAGTCTGTCTTTTCTAATCCGCAGGAAATAAAATCCCGTTGCTGCAGTCCAAAGGTCCATAGAGAAAGGGGGTGAGTATAGGGAATCACGCCCTTTCCCATAAATGTGTTCGCCACTGGAACGTTAAGGTGGGTGGCGAACTCCGTCAGCGCTTCACTAGCCTTGGCCCGAATCGCGCCATTGCCCACCAAAATCATCGGATTGGTCGCTTGGGAAATAGCCACCGCCGCCTGCTGGATACTTTGGGAAGAGGCGTAGATTCTCTCCTGACTGTCCCGTCGCAGGGGTTGACCGGTGGCGGGCATGGCGGCGATATTTTCGGGCAGGTCGATATGGACAGCGCCCGGCTTTTCGAATTGGGCTAGCTTAAAGGCCTTACGGACAATTTCTGTCGTATTGCTGGGACGAACAATTTGAGCATTCCATTTGGTCACGGGCGAGAACATCGACACTAGATCGAGGTATTGGTGGGATTCAATATGCATGCGATCAGTTCCCACTTGCCCGGTAATGGCCACCAAGGGAGCGCGATCCAGGTTAGCATCCGCTACACCTGTCATCAGGTTCGTAGCGCCGGGCCCCAGGGTGGACAGACACACCCCTGCTTTCCCCGTCAACCGACCATACACATCGGCCATGAACGCGCCGCCCTGTTCATGGCGAGTGGTGACAAATTGAATCGACGAATGTTTCAACGCCTCCAAAATTTGCAAATTCTCTTCCCCTGGCACGCCGAAGATATACTCAACGCCCTCATTCTCGAGGCAACGGACAAGTAGTTCGGCGGTGTTGATGTTTTCCATGGTAGTAATGCGGTTAGTGCTATTTGATCCAGACTGTTTTCAGGTTGACGAATTCGTGGATGCCTTGAATGCCGAGTTCGCGGCCGTAGCCGGATCGTTTGACGCCGCCGAAGGGAATGCGGGGATCAGATTTGACCATGCCGTTGATGAAGACGGCGCCAGCTTCGATTTCGTTGATTAAGCGATCGCTCTCGGCTGGATCGGCGGTCCAAGCGCTAGCGCCAAGGCCAAGGGGGGTAGCGTTGGCCAGTTTAATGGCGGCGTCCAGGTTGGAGACGCGGAAAGCTAAGGCGACAGGACCAAAAAATTCCTCATTGTCGGCGGGGGTTCCGGGGGGAATATCGGTGAGTAGGGTGGGGGGATAAAAGTTTCCCTGACGTAAATTAGCGGGCAATTGGGTGGGGTCAGCTTTGCCGCCGACCATGGCGATCGCCCCTTTGTCAAGACAGGCCCGTACTTGCTGGTCGATGTCATGCAGGATGTCGGGGGTGGCGAGGGGGCCAATATCCGTCGAGGCCTCCATCGGATCGCCCAATTTGAGGGCCTGGAATTTTTCCTTCAACCGATTCTGAAAGTCATCGGCGATGGCGTCGGCTAGGATAAACCGCTTGGCCGCGATACAGGACTGACCGTTGTTGAGCATCCGGGCGGTGACGGCTGTCGCAACAGCGGCGTCTAGATCGGCGCTTTCCAGGACAATAAACGGGTCGCTGCCCCCCAGTTCTAACACGACCTTTTTAATCTGTTTGCCCGCCGCCGCCGCCAGACTAGACCCGGCGGCTTCACTGCCGGTGAGGGTGGCTGCTTTGATGCGATCGTCGGCCATCAGACCAGCGACTTTATCAGCGCCAATCAAAAGGGTCTGGAAAACACCCTCGGGAAAACCCGCTTGCTGGAAAATTTCTTCAATGGCCAGGGCGCATTGGGGCACATTGGAGGCATGTTTAAGCAGGGCGACATTCCCCGCCATCAGGGAGGGGGCGGCGAAGCGAAAGACTTGCCAGAAGGGAAAATTCCAGGGCATGACAGCCAAGAGAACGCCCAAAGGTTGGTAGCGGATAAAGCTCTGGCTAGCATCGGTTTCTGCAAAAGTATCGGTGAGAAATTCGGCGGCGTGTTCAGCGTAGTAGCGACAGACCCAAGCACATTTTTTAGCTTCGGCGATGGCAGAGGCGAGGGTCTTCCCCATTTCCAGGGTCATCAAACGACCGAAGTCTTCCTGCTTGTCTTCCAGAATTTGAGCCGCGGCCTTAAACCACCCCGCCCGCTCAGAAAACGAGGTGTGACGAAATCGTTCAAACCCCGCCTGGGCGAGATTCAGCTTGGCGGCAACCGCGGTATCGGTGAGGGCTTCGAAAACTTTGATTTTTTCTCCGGTTGCAGGATTAATGCTAGCAATCCCCATAATCCAACCTCCTTTTCCAATAATGTAAGGCCGTCCGCCTCTAGAAGACGGCGACTGGCCTCCTAAAACCGCTAATTCAGAATTACCCGACAGTCTTTCGCAATGACTTGGAAAAACCAGTTTATGTCATGCAAGGGGCTGACAAGCTGAAGGGTCTCTTCTTCTAATGTGCCAAGCGGGTCGGTGGGTGCAGCCTAAATTGTATAGATTGTTTATTTTTTGAGGAATGTAAACATTTTGATACCTAAAACTAAAAATAAATTAAGAACTTGTTAAATGCTGCAGAATTCGGGAATTGAGACTATATCTTGGAATCTAAGATACCTCCTAACTGCGTCTCCAGCCCCATCTACCTTCCTTTGTCGGTGTTTTCAAGGATGGGGCTGATACTTTTTATACTTATTTTCACCAAGACTTCCAATCTGTCACTTTGGTTAAGCCTGACAGGTTTCTCCATATAATCAATTGAGAGGAGAGAGTTCCGCCTCAAGGAAAATCGCCTGTTCTGTAAGGCTCTCAGGCGATCGCCCTATAGTAATTCCCTTGAAGTCAGTCTCATTCCGTCAAGGGTACCCCAAGTAGGGATAGCTTCTAGCCAAGCTCAACAGTAAAGTATATAAACCATCTTGCGCCTTGGACCGTAAAAAGGTAAACAAGCGATTAATTGTAGGGATTTAGCGGGACTTGAATAATTAGCGGGACTTGAATGATTGGACAAGACTTCTTGCTCCTGCGCCCCGTTGCTTTCCGCAGATCTTTCCAGTTGGTTTTTGATCCGCGTTCTTGGCCCCACCTATGAAACCCTTGTTAGATGCTTTTATTTCATACGGCCGTGCAGATAGCAAAGATTTCGCCATTCGACTGCGTAACTATTTAATTGGCCATGGTCTTAAGATTTGGCTGGATCTGGACGATATTCCTAAAGGGGTGGACTATCAAACGCAAATTGAGTCCGATTTGGAGAGGGCTCACAATGTGCTCTTCATTATGTCGCCCCATGCGGTCAATTCCATCCACTGCCGCGCAGAGCTGGATATGGCCGTACGCTTTAATAAGCGAATCATCCCATTGCTGCACGTTCCAGAAATTGATCAGGCGACCTGGCATCAACACTATCCCGATAAAACCGAGGCCGATTGGATGCGCTATCAAGCGGAAAAACGGCAGTTTGGCGACCAGCGCAATCCCTTTTTGCATCCAGGCATTTATCGAATTAATTGGATTAATTTTGAGGAATCAACCCACGGGTTTGACGCCGCTTGTGGTCAGCTACTGGATATCTTCCGGCGCTGCCGGGACTATGTGGAAAAACACACACACCTGCTGACGCGAGCCCTAGAATGGGAGCGCAATCAACAGCGATCGCGGTTTTTGCTAGTGGGCCAGGACTTATATGTCGCCCGTGAGTGGCTACTAACCCGCTTTAATGAGCAACCGCCTTGTCGCCCTACGGATCTCCACTGCGAATTTATCGCTGAGAGCGTCAAAAATTCTGACAACTTAATGACTCAGGTTTTTTTAGCCTATGCAGAGACCGATAGGGCGATCGCCGACAAGCTCCGGTACAGCCTCATGCGCATGGGCATCACCGTTTGGAGCAGCAATCGCGACATTGACTCAGGACAGGATTTTCATCAGGCCGTCAATCAGGGCATTGAAGCGACTGACAACGTCGTCTTTTTGGTCTCTCCCGAATCTCTGAAAGGACCCAACTGTCAACATGAGCTGGACTACGCCCTGAGCCTCAACAAGCGGGTGATTCCCTTGCTCAGCAAAGCGGTGGAAGCTGCAGACATGTCGCCCTCCCTGCAGATATTGCAGCATATCGATCTAACAGACAATGTGGGGGAATCAGACTATGACCAAGATACCAGTCAGCTGCTGCGGGTGTTGCACCAGGACGCAGACTATTACAGAGAGCACAAAACGCTACTGGTGAAGGCGCTCCAATGGGAGCGACAGCAGCGCAACCCCGGCATTTTACTGCGGGGATATAACCTGCGAGCCGCAGAAACCTGGCTGAAAACCGCCCGGCCTCGGGATCACCATCCGCCAACGCCAGTGCAAATAGCTTTTATCGAGGAGAGTCTGGAGAAACCCCCAGAGGCGTCACTGGACGTATTCTTTTCCTATTCCCTAAGCGACTCTGAATTTGCTCGTAAGCTCAACAACGCTCTGCAAACACAGGGTAAAAAGACCTGGTTTGATCAAGAAAGTATTGCAGCAGGCACTGCGGACTTTGAGCAGGAAATTTATGCAGGTATTGAGAGGTCAGACAATTTTTTGTTTGTCCTCTCGCCCCAGGCCGTTGCTTCACCCTATTGCGATCGTGAAGTTGAACACGCCGCCCGTCTCAATAAGCGATTCATCACCGTGTTGCATCGGCAGGTTAACCCGAAGGCGCTACCCCCGGCGCTGGCCAAAGTCCAATGGGTTAATTTCAGCCAGATCAGCGATCAGTTTTATACCGGGTTTAACCAGGTAATTCGCATTCTGGAGACTGATCGCGACCACGTACAGCGCCACACCCAGATATCCCTTCAGGCGCTACAGTGGCTAGAGAAAAATCAGAGTCCAGACTTACTCTTGCGAGGCGGAGAACTCGAGGCCGACCAAGCCTGGTTCACGGAGGCCAAGCGAAGCCAAAAACATCCCCCGCCTACAGATTTACAAAAAACCTATATGCAGGCGAGTGAGGCGGCCCACCAAGCGGCGATTCGAGAAGATCAAAGGCGGCGACGACTGCTGCAGTCCTTACTCGGTTTGATGACCGTCGCCTTTGTGGGCGCCTTGGGGGTGAGTATTTATGCAGTCTCACAAAAACAACTCGCAGACAAATTTCTGCGCGGACAAATTGGCTTATTAAGCGACCAGACCCATTCATTGGTGCAGAACGGACACGACTTCGACGCCTTGCTACAGGCTACCCATGCGGGCCATTTGCTGCATAATTCAGGGAATATGGAGCTTGAAACCGTAACCAGGGTAGTGAATGCACTGCAGGAATCTCTGATTTGGGTAAAGGCGCGCAATCGCGTCAAGGCCCATACCCACGAAATTCAGGCCATGTCCCTCAGCCCAGACGGGCAGCTCATCGCCACGGCGAGTCAGGATAAAACAGTCAAAATTTGGGGACAGGATGGGCGATTAATTCAAACCCTGCCCCATGGAAACATAGTGGAGGGAGTCAGATTTACCCCTGACGGTCAACATATTGTGACCCACAGTCGCGATAGCACTGTCAGGCTGTGGACCCGTCAAGGAGAACTCAAGCTTGAAAGCCCCTACGAAGCAGATATTTGGAGCCTAGATATCAGTCCCGATAGCCAGTGGGCGGCGGTGGGCGGTAAACGCGGACAGGTGCAAATCCTGCGGCTTGAAGATGGCCGCTCCGTGCAAACCTTCTCCTATAATCGGCCGGTAGAAGGCATTCGATTCAGTCCAGACGGCGCCTATTTAGCAAGTTGGGACAGCCAAGGCAATACCTTTAAGCTTTGGAATCGGGATGGAACGCTACAGCATACTCTGGAGCACCCATTGGTGTGGGAGGTGATCTTTAGCCCTAACGGTCAAACCATAGCGACCCGTAGCAAGGATGGCGTGGTGAAAGTATGGTCCATCACGGGTGAGGAAAGGTACACCCTAGATTTAGAATCCACCGTCTTTGAATTTATCTTTAGCCCAGACAGTCAGCAGTTGGCCACAGCGACTAGCAGCGGGGAAGTGCAACTGTGGCGCGTGGAGACTGGACAAGCACTGAAGGCGTTTAAGAAAAATTCGGGAGGATTTACCGACAGCGCCCACGGGGGAAAGATTAACAGCATCTACTTTGGCCCCAACGGTCAAACCTTGGTGACCGCTAGCAGCGACTACACCGTTAAAGTCTGGAGCCTCACCGGCCAAGAGCTGCATCGTTTTCAACATCAGTCGGAGGTATGGGAGGCGATCCCCTCTCCAGATGGCCGCTGGATTGTCAGCTATGACAACCAGTCCCTACTCAGGATATGGGATCTGGAGCGCCAACCAGCTGTTCCCTTGAAGGGACATACCTTAGTGGTGACGAGAAGCTACTTTAGCCCTGATGGGCAATCGCTCGGCACCACGAGTCAGGATGGTCAGTTAATTCTCTGGAGCCGGGAAGGTCATCAGCTTAAAACCTTAACCAACGAAGGGATACCCCTCAGAGATTTTAAATTTAGCGGCGACAGACAGCTGATCGCGACTGGCGGGGGCAATGGGTTAGCAAAGCTGTACCAACTGGATGGAAACTTACTGCAAGCGCTCAGGCACGATAGCAGCGTTGTCAAGATCCAGATCAGCCCAGACGCCCAGCTCATCGCCACTTACCAAGACAATTCGATGGTTAAGCTGTGGTCAGTTGAGGGACAGCTTTTGAGGACCCTGGAAGAACAATATAGCCCCATGTTCAGTTCAGATGGACAGCTGTTAATTACAGTTCAAGCAGGGAACGTCCATTTGTGGCGGGTCGAAGATAAAGCGCCTTACCTCAATGAAAAATGCTTGCTCAAGGGGCCGCCGGAACTCAAAGTCATTAGGCAGGTCACCCTCAGCCCCAATGGCCGCACGTTGTTTACGGCCAATACCGACGGAACGGCCCGAGTGTGGAGCTTAGGCTGTGAGCAACGGTTGGTGCTCAAGCATGGGGGCAACGATGTGAAGGTTCTGGCGGTAGCGTCTAGTCAGGACGGGCAGATAATCGTGACCGTGGGCAGCGACAACACCGCCAAACTCTGGTCACTAAACGGAGACCTGCGCAAAACGCTTAAAGGACACAAGGCTACAGTCTTTAAGGTGATGTTTAATCCCAATGGCCAATCTTTTGCGACCGCCGCTAATGACCAAACTGTCAAAATCTGGAGTCTCCAGGGAGACCTGCTGAGAACTCTCCAGCATCCAAATGAAATCCAACGGATTCAATATAGCGCTGACGGACGACAGTTGGTGGTCGCCCACGGCCAGACACCGACCCTTTGGAATCTAGACTCGGAGGTGCTGAAGCCGCTCTCAGAGCTGCAATCAGCTCGGAAGGAAAGACATCGTCGGTCAGCGCCGCTAACTCGATGGTCGCCGCAGGAGGAGAAAAAAGGGATAGCTGAGCATCCTGTATACCCTCTAATTCGACTAGAGAGTCTGATGCTGCAGGCGTGCGAATGGCTAAACCCCTATTTGGAACAGTTGGAGGAAGACAATCAGGATCAAGCGCTATGCAAAATCGAGTAGCCGCATTAATGCTGCAATTGACTGCGGGTGATTTGGACCGAAATTTCGCCGCCAAAGTCGGGAATGGGAGCGGCTAATTTTGAGAGGGTGACTTGGATCTGGCTAAGTCGTGGGTCGGTGTGCAGACAGGCTTGGGCGATCGCACTAGCCAATTTCTCAATCAGTGCAAATTTTTCGGTTTTGATAATCTGCTGGGTGATGCGAATGATGTTGCGGTAGTCGCAGGTATCGGCGAGGCGATCGCTCTCTCCAGCTTTGGCAAGGTCCAGCCATAGGATGAGGTCTACTTCAAACCATTGACCGAGTACTTGTTCTTCAGGTAGGGCTCCCGTGTAGCCGTAGGCTCGAATGCCTTTAAGTTGAATGGTGTCCATGTTTGTCTAAGCGACTCCTATCGTTCTGGCCCTTTGGCCCTCTCCCTAAATCCCTCTCCCAGTTTGGGAGAGGGACTTTGAAGTAAGTGGAGAGGGATTTTAATTGGGCAGAGAAGGATTGTGGACTAACAAGAATAGGCAAAGGGCAAGCTCGCGCCCATCGCACCCACCCCACCCAACTAGTTTGTTCTATCAACTTCAATTTCGGCATGATAACTAAACCCGTCGTCCCAGAATTTTGATTCCTGTCCCAGTGGAATATTGAATTTATCTGAGCCTGGTTGGCATAAGAGTTTTACAGAAGTAACCTTCAAATCTATGTCTTCTGTTTCATCGGCATCTGGGTCTGGCAGGTAAAAATAGAGAAGGATATCCCCAACTCTTGGTATGACGGGAAGGAGGATACTATCTTCTTTTTTATTAATTTGCTGCTTCAGCGTTCCAAAGTCTCGAATCCAGATTCTGTAGATGGAAGACATATTGTTTTGCCTGCTACGGCCTGTTTTGAGGACGAACAAATTTTAGGGTGATTCCGCCAGTATTGCCTAACTTGCCTCCGTTACCTACTAAACTTACTTGGCCTTCGGCGTTGATTTCTACTGAGAGTTCTACTTCGTTGAGTTGCAGGCCAGTTTGGGTGGTGGCTTGGTCGAAGAGGTCGTTGACGATCGCAAGCATGCCTTGCATTTGGGTTTTGAGGGCTTGGGCGTCGAGGGGAACGCGCTGGCGCTTGGCGATTTTTTTGACGGCTTCGATGCCTCGGCTGGGACCGAAGCCGCCGCCGCGATCGCTGCTGGATCGACGGCCTTCGATTTCAATAGGTTCTTCTGCGTCTTCGGTTTCAGTAACGATCCAGAGGGTGTTTTCGTCGGCCATTGGAACAGGGCTCCTCTCGTTGGGGAAATGGGGTGGCGTAGATTGACAATCAATAGAGGCAGAGCCTCTTGCAAATTTCTGGGTTCCAGGGAATAGAGGCAGAGCCTGAGGCTCTGCCTGCGCGCCAGGGACGGCGTAGTTGAGGGGCTTAGCATCCATTCGGCGAAGACACTCGCCCATCAGACGATTACCTCACAGGTAATTGCGCCAGATTGCAATTCGATGGGAGCAGGTTCAAGATAAAGCGAGATCGCTTCCTGAATATTTGAGATCGCTTCGGCTTGGCTTTCACCACAAGAAGTGCAGCCAGGAAGCTCAGGACACCAAACTGCCCAGTCATTTGTCTCTGGATCTGGCTCAAGAATTACACGCCACTTCATACTAAAAGTCACTAGCCTCCAAGAACATTTGCGTAGAGGTCCCTTAGTTCAAGGGTAACTGGCATAGACGATAGCGTCACCTTGGAGTCCACACCACTATATTCTGTGAACAGCCATTGATATTCAGACTGCTTTACAAATTGCTCTACATGGTATCTGTCTTGGGCAATCAGCAAATATTCTTGCAGCGTGGGAATTGTGCGATAGGCCTCGAACTTGTCGCCTCGGTCGTAGCTTGCCGTGGAATCAGACAACACCTCTGCAATCATCAGTGGATTGGTCACGGTATCTTTGCGGCCTGGTTTAAGTTCGACTGGATCTGCGATCGCCATCACATCTGGATAGGTATACAGATCTACTGCCGGAATCCAAAGTCGCTGATCGGTGACAAAGACGCTGTAGGGCTTGCCCCGTAAGCCAAACCACAACACTGCATTCAACGCAGTCGCAATTTTATTGTGCTCAGGCGCTCCACCAGTCCTGGGGACAATTTCTCCGTTGCGATATTCGTTGCGAATGTCAGACTGAATTTCCAGCACCAGATAGTCTTCGGCAGTGTGGGTTGTGAGTTGGTTAGCTGCGATCGCCATAATCTACGTTACCTTCAGCACATCAAAGACGCTTACTTTCCTAGGATTATTCAAGTTGGAGCGTCTGAATGTAGGCGATGTGTTCTGGCGTGTTTAGGGTTGTTTGCAATCGGTTGAAGACAGTCGCCAGATCCCAATTCTGCATTGCATCGACATCCAGGGATAGCCCTGGAAAAATCCAACTGTGGATCAGCCTGTTTGCGTCTGGCTATCCCCGGATGTACTCGCTATCCTCCAAGCGATACCAGACAATTTCATTTTCATAAATCTGCCAAACTACATATCTCTTGGACGCCATTGCGACGATACACGTTGAGTTTAGCGTTCAGATCATAATCAGATCATAAGAGGCGCTGCTGGCGGCAATCTCGACGATTAGCTCAGGAGCGCCCTCGATGTAGTCATCTTCGGTAATGTGCGATCGCCCGCCCACTTCGGGCTCAATCCGCAGGAGCGCATCGGGCTGGGTCTCATCATCCAGATCTAATCGCACTGTCGTGTTATCGGCTAAGTTCGTGCCTGGGGCGGCTGCATGGTAAACCGCTAGCCAGCCGATAATCAGGGCGTGGGGATTGCCGTGCTGCTGAGCGCAAACCGCAGGAGCCAGGTAGACAACCCCTTCAATTAATTCTGCTTTCTTCAAACGCGGCATCGTGGCGTAGCGGCGTTCAAATTCTGCGCGGGTGAGGCGATCGCCGTTTTCTAACAGAGGTGCTTTGTCAGGATGGAGGGCAACCATTGACAGTCAAATCAAGGAGGGTGTCTAAATTGTGTCATGGGGGATTTCTAAGGGGTAGTGTAATCCAGGTTCCCTTCTCCAATTCTGATGTCTACTCTTGTAGTAGGAATTTTCCTAGAAGCTATACTCAATGTTTTGCAGCAAAACTCATCTTAAGTGGAGGTATCGCTGCTATGAACTCAGAAAAGCAGAGCATTCAACCCTCAATTGAGACTAGGCTTGAGGATAAAACGGTTTCAGCAGGGCGGCCTGTGGCGGAAATTTTCATACAGGCATTGATAGGCGCTGGTGTGGGATTGCTAATGAGTGCGCTGCTCATTGCTATCTATCGGTGGGTTTGGCATGTAGAGGTGTCTTTGAAAGACGCAATGCTTTTGAGTGGAGGATTTTGCCTTTATTGTGGAATTCTGTCTGCTTGGCTAGTGAAGAGATTCTGGCGATTGCTTGTGGCTTTGTTGGAAAGTCTTTCAGCTTAATGGGCCTAATCCAACTCCCTTTAGTCTTTTCTTGTTCCTAAGCTGGAGCTTAGGAATACTCACAGGCTTGAAGCTCTAGCTTTCGGCGGAAAGGAAGCTGGAGCTTCAAACTGGCGTTCCCAAACTGGAGCTTGGAAACGAGGAGCGAAATCCGACGGAACCGGATGTAAGGAGTTATGAGCAACTGTAACATGGGCAAAGGGCAAGCCCGTACCCATCACATCCATATAGCCAAATTAGATGGGCTCCTTCTACTTTGAGCATCCTACAGACCGTGTAAGCTTCCAAATCTCAGTTCTTTTACCCCCCTTTTTGGCAAAAGAATTTTGATCGCGCAAAGTGCGAGGGAAATATTTTTCTCTTTAAAGAGAAAAGTAGAGGAGAGCAAAGGGTTACAAAGTCCAAGAGGAGGCGCAGACAACACGAAAACCGATGTCGTTGACCCCGAAGGTGCGCGCGCCCCTAAAGCGATTGGCCGAGCGGCAGACGGACGGATAGGCGATCCAAGAACCACCCCGCAACAGCCTCGCTGCCTGGTTATCTGAAGATAACCAGGCGCTGCCATCTATTGGGGCTCCTGCATAATTCTCATGCCAGTGGTCTAAGCACCATTCCCAAACATTGCCATGCATGTCGCACAGACCAAAGGCATTTTCAGGAAAGCTGCCTACGTTCGTCGTCTGCTCCCGATATTTTCCTTTAGGGCCAGAACCATAGGGAAAAGTTGCACGGTAATTAGCCAAGTCTGAAGTTAGAGTTTCACCAAAATGGAAGGGGGTTGTCGTCCCTGCGCGACAGGCATATTCCCATTCGGCTTCACTGGGCAAGCAATACTCTCGGCCTGTTTTTTGAGAGAGGCGCTGACAAAACTCCACTGCTTCATCCCAGGAAACTTGCTCAACCGGGCGATTCGACCCCTTAAAATAAGATGGTGCATGATTTAGTTCCTGTTCGACTTTAGGAAGGGCTGCAACTGCCTTCCACTGAGCCTGGGTAACCGAGTATTTCCCCATCAGAAATGATTGTATAGACACCTCGTGCTGGGGTATTTCTCGATCATAAACCTGACCATCAGATGAACCCATCTTAAACGTACCGCCTGGAATCACCATCAATTCAAGATTAGCGCCATCACCCAATTTCTCAGTCCGAAATTCTGCTTGTTTGCGCTCTACGGTAATCTTTTTGTCCTGAATATTTACAGTAGCGACATTAAACTCTGCCATCTCCCCACTCGTGCTTGGCGGCTCAAGAGGAGGTAATTTCCAATCATTCAACTTGAGTATTCCTCTACCCAGCAGAACCGCACCAATACCACCACCAGTAAATCCCAGAATTTGAATCGCCCGACGGCGACTTATCCGCTTCCCTAAAGAATCAGGCGTTTTTTTCCTCGAAGAGGAAGGAAATATAGAGCGCCGTGCGGGTGAAGTCGACTTTTGAGGTTTTCTCGTATTGTTTGAAGTTTTCTCTGCAGGAGTATCCGGGACTGGAGACTGCTTCGCCTGAGGCGCGCTCTTTTTCGGCGCAATAGAATCATCCCCCTTAGAATGGGAAGAAGGAGACGGGGACGGGGGAGTCGCTGCGCGGGGCGTCACTTGAGCTGTCGTTGGCTTAGACTCTGGATGTTCTGGCAAGCTCCCCGGCGATGATGCCGGCGGCGCTCCACCTCCCCGAGACAATCGCTCAATCCCCTCAATGGCCGCCGGGTCCCCCGGAGACACCATCAAAACCCGAATCCAAAGCTGCCTCGCCGCCTTACTCTGACGCTTAACCTCAGCCGCAAGCGCATCATTTTTCAGCGCCATCACATCCGTCAGCGTCGCCTGCTGAGGCAGCAAAATCAGATGGTTTTTGCTGGGCGGCTCGATCACCCCATAGGGCGTTTGCACAACCCGCTTATATTCCCGGGTGAGCTGAGGCACGTAATAGCGCAGCCGCTGATAAAGCCGCTCCACCGTGGCGCAATTGCCCTCCCCCTGCAGCCGCAAACTTTCAATCAACACATGGGTAAACGCCCCGTGTTGCAATTCCTGAATTTCATAAGACGACTCCTCCGGGCTGCAGGAGAACAGCGTAATCACCCCCTGCTGCCTTTCTTGGCCAATGCCCAGCCCATCACGACGACCTCCATAACTGCGGCAGGCGTCAATTAAGAGGATGATATTATCTGCGCCGCTCCGACGCAGGCGCTCACTGATGTCGTGGATCGGAATCGCTGACCTTTCCAGATCGCCGCGATCGCCATCAATCGGCATCAGATAATCGCGGTTCTGTATAATGGTCCCCAAAAACTGGACAGGGAGCTAAGCTCTGAACACTCGAAAAATAATAGGAGTTGTTCATGGGTAAAAAACGCAAACAGTATAGTCCCCAATTCAAAGCT
>JAAUYH010089606.1_pt1 | contig 32233 bp, 26 predicted proteins | sample 7278061 | NCBI WGS metagenome assembly JAAUYH01 (sample SAMN14350203, study PRJNA611818) | marine sediment metagenome | isolation source: surface marine sediment (0.6m) | place: French Polynesia: Moorea | collected 2018-08 | reverse complement strand
CTTCAGTTTGATCAGTATCTGGAGATGAGTTAATTTCTTCCTGATTGATATTGGTAATTGGATTCTCTGGAACATTAGATGTATTATCCTGATTATTGTCATGAACTACAGAATTGTTATTTAGCTCTAGGGTATGTAGTTCTGAATCAGAACTATTTTCGGGATTATTCAAGGCAATATTCGTGGCTTCAGTTTGATCAGTATCTGGAGATGAGTTAATTTCTTCCTGATTGATATTGGTAATTGGATTCTCTGGAACATTGGATGTATTATTTTTTTCAATATGACTAACTACAGAATCAAGACTAAAATTAGATGGGTCTATAAAATTATTATTTTTATTGGGACTATCTAAATTTGACTCAGAATCGGGACTATTATCTTCACCAAAAACAATATAAATTTTTCTATTTCCATCATTAGTCTTAGATACGTCAATCAGAATTTCACTAATGCCATCCCCACTAACATCTGGGATTCGATTTATCATAAGATTAGAAGTATTATCCCAATCAATCGCACTCAAAACAAAACCATTGTTTCCATCAAGATTGTCTAAATTTAACTCAGAATCAAAATTATTTTCTTGACCAAATACGATATAAGTTTTTCTCTTTCCATTACTCACACTAGATAATACATCAATAACAATCTCATTAATGCTATCTCCATTTACATCTGCGATCTGCCTCCACAAAAGATTAGAATTATTATTGATATCCATTCCATTAACAACAAAACCATTATTACCATCAAGGCTGTCTAAATTTAATTCAGACTCAAAACCATTTTCTTGACCAAATACAATATAAGTTTTTCTCTTTCCATCATTAGTATTAGATATATCAATCACAATTTCATTAATGTTATCTCCATTCACATCTGCAATTTGATGCACTGCAAGATGGGAAGTTTGATCTGGATATAGTTTGGTTTCTCCCCTGTTTCCACTGATACTAAACGGATTAATAATAGTTTCATTAATATCATTAGCATCGATATTTTTTGCACTATTTACCAAAGTTTGAGGAATATCATCTGAATCGATATCTGTTTTATTATTTTCAATCTCAAGAGCTTTTAATTTGATGAGATGCCATAGTTCTAGCTCTCTCATTCCTAATAAAAAAGCCATCCCTAGCACACTCGCAGGTAGAGAAATAAGAGAAATTAGTTTTTTAAGTAACAAATATCGATGATTTTTGGGTAAGCTGGTTAAATTCTTCCAAGTTGGCGCGATCGCTGCTGGATTTTGAAAGATTACTGGTAACCAAGTGGCATAGGGATATTTGGTTTCTAGCTTTTGTAATCTTTCCCTCGCTATGCGCACCGAAGCATACAGAGACTCTCCTTCAGCAAAGGCAGACAAAAAATATTTTAAGAATATCTGAGCTACAACATCTGGTACTGGTTCTCGCATAACCACTATTTGTCCCAGTTTTAAATCAGATAATCCTCTCGCTAAAATTAAACCATCACAAGAGTTAAAAATTGCTAATTGTAAACCATTATTGATTGATTTTTTCAGAGCATATTTAAGTTGTTCTAAAGTTAAAATATCAGTCTTGTTGAGCCAAATTTTTCCTTCTTCATGACTAGAACTATGACCAGCAAAAAAAAGGATATCCCAACCTGTTTCCCAAAGTTGATCATTTAGTTCTTCTAGCTGTGGTTCAACTAAAAATTTAATTTGTGCTTGAGGCGATAATTGCTCTAAATAAGCACGATCTTCATCTAAATTTAAACCTTCGCCATCGCCAAAAATAGCTAATATTTTAACTTGATTTTTAGTCTTAGAAGGATTAAATTGTTGGACTTTTTGATATTCACAGGTACTAAAAGCTATTTCTGCATGGGGATAATGGTCAAAAAAATCCCAAAGATGCCACGGAAGTCTTTGTAACTTTGTATCCCTAGTTTGAATTACAATTTCTATTTCATCATTAGGGTGTAAATTTCTCTGGAGACAATCTCTAATTTTTTGCCATTCGGGAGTTCCTTGATTTAGCCATATATTCAAAAGATATCTCAATTCCGAACCTAATTGACGACAAGAAATATTCGTTATTTGTGCTGGTTTTGCCTTAATTCGAGACTGAGGTTGTGTAATTTGGCGATAGGCTAGTTGCCAATTTTGCCAAGTTAACCATAATTCTGGGGCTGGCGGTAGTTTTCCCAAAACTTGAGTTTCAATATCTACCTCGCTTTGATCCGAACTCATTTGTAAAATTGCAGGGAAACCTTGTTCAAAATTTCCTTCCAGCAAAGTTAACAGCGATCTCTTTTTCATACTTGAAACTTTCCTGTAAAGCTAATTCCACTTAAAGTGAGTGTTCTATAATTCCTAGACGAGCCAGATTAACTAGTAGACCTTTTGCATGAATCATGCGATCACGAAATTTAATCCTTAATTATATAAACTAGCAATCAGGTTAAAACTTAATCCAAATCGACGACGACGATTACGATATGGTTGTGCCAGAATCCGAAAAATTTTCAGACAATGAATTAATTGTTCTATATAAATTTTGTGTTTTGCTAACTCTCAATTATATTCTTTTTCACTTGAACTCAAAGATTTCTTTTGGTCTTTTTGATCGGGGTGTAACTATTGCCATGAATTTTCTTACCTAAAAGTTAAAATTAAATTTCAGATATTATAAGGCGATGCACTGCCCACCCTACTGATATTAATTTATCCAAACTTCATTCCAAGGAGAGCCACCTATTTCTAAACCAGCATTGCAACTATTAGCTGTAAGAATAGTTTTTCCAGAATGGGTTTGCAACTCTAAATATAAGTTTCCTTTAGTAGTATCTCGACAATTGAACACTAAACCTTTAGCAGTAGGTGTCCGTACATAAGTACCTAGTAAATCTGTTGTGCCGATGAGAGTCACAGTAAAATCTTGGTTAGATGCTTCCATGCGCCAGTTTCCCCAAGGCTGAATTTCCCACTTAACTTCAGCATTCCCAGGAGCAAATTCATAAAACTTTCCTTGATAATGAATGCCAATCATCCCTACTGCTTCTTGCCACCATAATACCTGTCTAATGCCACCAGCAGCAGTAACAGCTAAATCGGATTGACTAGTAAAGCTATTGCAATTAATCCAAAACCACTTTTGAGGAAAAGAAGTACCCCAGTTTTTCTCACTATAAGCTAGTGCGTCAGTAAATTGATATGTTTCTTTTTCCCACTCTATCCAACCAGTTGCTAAACCGTGAGCCATTAAAATTTGCCATCCTGGGTCAAATACTGGGAGATAAGAAAGCCAACCAGCAGTCGCTTTTTGAAGAAGATGAGGATTTCCCCAACCATATATAGGTTTGATGTGATATTCCCAGCGACAATATTTATTATTACGGGGGTCATAGATACAACCTTGATTTAAAGTTGCGGTTGCTTGATATCCTTCCCGAATGTGAGTGGTAAATTCTTTGGGAGATAGTAACCAAGGAGTTGCTGATATGTTATCTGTCCTCCAATGTCCCAAACCTAAACAATCTTGACTCGCCCAAAATTGCCCAACATCGGGAAAAGTGCGACACATATAAGCTTCGTCAATACCTAAAATTTGTACTGCACCACCACTATTAGATTCTCCACCTATAGGGTCTTCAATGGAGTACATAAAAGCAAAAGTTTGATTGATTGTCGGTAGTGTGAGACGAAAATACCATCCTTCAAAATAATTATGTGTCTTTTTATCCCAGTGATAACCACTATGAGGAGTTTGTAAGTGGTTATTTGGTTTTGTTTTTGCCATGAGAAGCCTAATTTACAATATTTGATCCCCCTAAATCCCCCTTAGAAAGGGGGACTTTTCAGACATCCTCTAAACTAATTAGATGAAGCAAGCTAGAGGAAAGAGCAAGTATTCTAAGAAAAATAGTTTCCAGATAAATTGATAGAAACTAGTGATGTCGCTTTTTTGTGCTAAATCTACTTTTCTACTGCGCCACCACAGTAACCCTAACAGAATTAGATGATAAACCATAAAAAAGCTGGAATTAATGCCATTCAAACCGACAATTCCTGCTCCTACCATTCCCAGATAACATATAGTAATTACGCCACGGGAGATATTAAATACTGTTGACTTGCCTAAAATCAGAGTAAAAGTAGAGATATTGTACTTTTTATCCCCTTCGAGATCGGGAACATCTTTAAAAATTGCGATCGCAATAGTAAACAAGAGAATAAATAAAGTTAGTATTTCAATATTAAAATTGAGTATCTCTGTACCTTGAAATTTTTGGGTAAAGTGCAGAAAAATTCCCAGATTGACAATAACTCCTCGCACAGTCAAGATACACAATGCAGCTAATAACGGAAACTGCTTTAAGCGAATTGGTGGTAAAGAATAAGCTGTGCCAATAATTAGACTAACTATAACTACCCCTAACAACCATACACCAGATAAAGCAGAGAGCAGAATTGCTAAAATTCCTGTACTACCAATAATCCATTTTCCGTCTTTTAGGGAAAATTCTCCAGCAGCTAGAGGAAGATGGGGTTTATTGATGCGATCAATCTCAACATCAGTTAATTGATTCAACCCCACAATATATACATTGCCACACAAGCAAGCTAGCCAGACAACCAACATTTGTTCTAAATTCAGTCCAGAAACCTCACTGTTAGTAGTAGCTAGAGAAATCAGGTATAGAGCTAAGACGCTAAGAGTTGTACCAACTATTGTATGAGGACGAGAAAATTTCCAGAGACTATATGCCGAGATCATAAAGTAAAATGCTATTTTTTTTTAGCATAAAAGAGCATTTGATTAGGGAAGAGTAAGTTTTAGGAAAGATATAGATCGGATTTTTTGACTGGAGTTGCGATCGCAAATTTCTAGTAGAATACTATAAAATTCCCTTTGCGTCTTTGCGTCTTTGCGCGAGATAATTTATCTCTTCAGTGCTAAGGTCAGACCATCAGCAATAGGTATTACACTAATCTGGACTCTAGAATCTTGATGGAGCTTTTGATTAAAATCTCTAATAGCAATAGTCCGTTTATCCTGATCTAGATCATCAGCTACTCTTCCCGACCATAAAACATTATCAATAGCGATTAGACCACCAGACCGCAATAGTTTCAAAGCACGTTCATAGTAATTGTCATAGTTTCTTTTATCCGCATCAATAAAAGCAAAGTCAAAACTATTACTGTGTCCAGTTGCTATTAATTCATCTAAAGTTTGCAGCGCGGGAGCAATATGAAGTTGGATTTTATCTGCTACTCCTGCTTTTTCCCAATAACGACTAGCGATCGCAGTATATTTTTCATCTATATCACAAGCTATTATCTTACCATCTTCAGGTAATGCTAAAGCCACCACCAAGGAACTATATCCTGTAAAGACTCCTATTTCTAAAGTTTTTTTCGCTCCCATTAGCTGCACTAGCAAAGCCATAAATTGTCCTTGTTCGGGAGCAATTTGCATAATACTCCTAGGGAGTTTCCCTGTCTCTTCTCGTAGTTGAGCTAAAATTTCTGGCTCTTTCGGGGATACAGACTTAATATAATCAAAAAGCTTTGAGTCTAATTTTAAAAATTTATCTGCCATCAGTTCCTAATATCAACAGGTTTAATTGGTCAAAAGAAATCAAAAGACAGCCCCAACAGATCAAAGCCTAACCTGATAAAAATGAGCTTAACATAATTATTGACTACAATACACAATTATTGACCGCGATTCATCCCACTGCTAAATTAAAATTTTAGCGGGGGCATTCTGCCTAGATAAGTGGCGCAATTCAGATTCGTCCGTTAGGGTAGTTCACAAAGCATAAATACCAGTCCATTCTCTCAGAATCGGTAGAATCAGAGCAATTGGAGCTTGTTTTTCTATAGTTACACGAGCAATAGTAGTAGTTCCAGAAGTTATTTGCAAATTTTCTGGTCCAGAGGAAGACGACCACTTGTAACCACTAGGGGTGGAAGAATCAAGTTTTAATTGTGCTTGTACTGCGATTACTGGTCCTACTTGATCTATAAGATCTTCTACTACTTCTGAGTTACCTACCAGACTAGTAGCTCCTTGTTTGGTAATGGGAAAAGTTGATACTTGAGTGACTGTTCCAACTATGCCTCCAAATCTTTCGCGACGGACTGTATCTGGTGTAACGTAAATCTTCATTTCCGATTTAATCTTTTTGCCATTGCCTACTGGAAAATAAGCTATGCTTAATATCTGTTCTTCTGAGCCATTAACTTGAATTGATCCCAGATGATCCCCTGAATTGAGCACTGAACTATTGCTCTTTGTAAGTTCTAGGATACATCCACTATAAGGACTAAGAATTTGTTGATTGAAATCAAATTGTTTTTCGAGTTGAGCAATACTGTGTTTAACTTCTTGAATCTGATTTTGTCGTCCTGCCGAAGCTTCCAGGTTTTGTTGTTCTAGAATTTTAATTTGGGTATCGAGTTGCTGTAGGTCAGCTTTCAACTGGGAAATAGTGCTTAAGTTTTCTAAATATTTTTGTTGAGTTTGAGTTTCTTTGATGTCTAGTTCTCTTAAATTAGCTTGATATTTACCAATAACATCCAGGTTATCTAAATATTTCTGTTCAACTTCTGTTTTCTGAGTCTCTAACTGTTCTAACTCAGCTTTTAACTTTGAGATGCTTTGAAGATTTTGCTTATATTCTTGTTCTGCTTCTAGGACCCTATCTGAAGAAATTGCTCCTTGTTCCAATAAAGAGCGACGCTTTTGACTTCTTTCTTTTAAGACAGGAACTTGTGCTTGTGCATCAAGAAGTTGTTGCTGTAGGCTAAGTTGTTGTTTGTCAAGAGCTTTAATGGCTTTATCTCGAAGTATTGGAGTTATAACTTGAATATCAGAGAGTTGCTGCTTAATACTAGCTCTTTCTTGTTCAATTGCTTTAATTTCTCGGTCTTTGAGAATCGGACTTAAATTTGAAGCGTCTTCAAGGCGTTGTTGTTTACTTGCTTGCTCTTGTTGGATTGCTTTAATTCCTAGGTTGGTGCGTTGAATCTGGAGTATATCAGCTTTTTGTTCCTGACTTTGCAATTGTGCTAGCTTTTCTTTTTCAAGCTGGAGTTGGGAGCGAATGTCAAACGGGTCTATTGTAGCGATAACTTCATCTTTTTCAACACAATCTCCAGGTTTGATCTTCAGTTGTTTTAATTGACCTTCCACTGGAGATTGAATATTTACTACACGGTGCGGAAGAACTAAAATCCCTTTGCTGGTAACGTTGACAGGGATTTTGCCAAAAATGCTCCAGATAATCGCTGCTACTACCAATGTTCCTAAAGTTGACAAAGGTAGCCAGTCTCGACGACTAACTATTTGCATTAATTGATCCAGTCTTTCTGGAGATGATAAACGTTCTAAAGATTCTTCTCGGAATATTTTATTTTTTTCGGTATTTCTCATAGTTTTAGATTAAATCAGAATAATCACTCCAACTGCCTAGCAACTAATCTAGTAAAAAGACCCTCTTGCTCGATTAATTCAGCAAATGAACCTACTTGAACTATGCGACCAGCTTCGAGAACATAAATACGATCTGCATGGCGAATTGTGCTGAGACGATGAGCAATGACAATGCGAGTAGCATTAAGAGTTTCTAAACTTTGAGTAACTACTGTTTGAGTACGGTTATCTAAGGCACTGGTCGCTTCATCCATGAGAATTATTTTCGGCTTTCCAATTAAAGCACGAGCGATTAGTAATCTTTGTCTTTGTCCTCCTGATAAATTACTTCCTCCTTCGCTAACAACTGTGTGCATACCCATAGGCATTTGTTCGATATCCTCTGCTAAACCAGCCATTTCTGCTGCTTTCCAAGCTTCTTTGAGGGTTATCAAAGCTCCACAAGCGATATTGTCAAAAATTGAACTTTGTTGCACACGACCGTTTTGCAATACTACGCCTAACTGCCGTCGCACTGAGATAACATCTAAGCCTGTAAGGTCTTGTCCATCGTAATAGACTGTGCCACTTTGGGGAATCTCAAACCCTAATAACAGCCGAAATAAGGTTGATTTCCCACTGCCCGATGGTCCTACTATGGCAATAAATTCCCCTGGATTAGCTTCAATGCAAACATTATCGAGAATGGGTGAGCCATCTTCTCGATAGCGAAAGGTGATACGATCTAAAACAACACGACCTGCTAAACGACTAGAATCAGTCTGATTTGGATCGTATTCGGTGGGAGCTTGAACGAGGGATTTAGCTCGCTCCCACAGAGGAACAATGCCTAAAATATCAGTTAGGGTGTTACTCAAATCGGTAACACCAGTAATAAAAATACCAAAGGCAGCATAAAAAGCCAGAAATGTTCCTGGGGTTAAGCTAGTTGGATTGCCATTGGCTTGGGCTGTTTGTATAAATAGGATGGTAAACCAAAATAATAATATCGAACTGATTACGGGTAAGGCTTCGTTAAAAGTAGATACCGTATCATTAATTTGTTGGATGCTGTTGGTTAACTTAGTTTTTTGGCTGTATTTCTCTGCCCAAGTAGCAAAAGCTCGTTCTTCTGCTGCTGCTACCCGCAGTTTTGCCACACCACCGATTAGTTGTACAGTTAGTCCATTGATTTCACCATCGAGCTTTTCTTGTTGACGTTCTTTGCGGACTAAGAGAATGCCAGAAGTTATCGTAACTATAATTGCTAAGATTGATATTCCCAAACCAATTAGGGCAAGTTTGATGCTATAAACAAACATCAGTCCTAAATTGAGTAGAGAAAAGATACCACTGAGTAGGGTGCGTTGAGTAGCACCGCTAAGTTTACTGCGGATTTGACGAATTGCCAGCAGACGATTGAGGATATCTCCAGAGGTGTATTGACGGATAAAAGCAGGAGTTATTTTTAGCAGTCTGTCCCAAACTGCCAACTGTAAATTAACGTCGGTAGCATTTTCAACTCGCAGGGTAATAATTCCTTGAGATAGTTGAAAAGCTGATTTGCTAAGAGCTGCGACAAATAAAGCTAATCCAATTTGCCATAATAAAAGGCGATCACTATTGGGAATTATTAAATCTATCAACATTCCAGTAGCTTGAGGTGCTACCATACCCAAAATTGTTGCGAGTGCGCCAACGAGGATAATGAGGAAAATATCTTGTTGATAACCTTCAATCCCAAACTTAAATAGCTGGAGTATATTATGTACTACCAGAGGCAAAGGACGGTAGAAAACATAGGCATCTGTCGCTATAGTTTGAGCTACTACTTTAGTTACTGGGGTGCGGGTTTCTCGAATAGGGTCAAATAGGAGATAACCTTTACCTTTTTCTTTATTAGGTAGTAGTGCTACAGGAGAATTATTTTCAGTAGTATAGGCAAGCAATGGTCCATGTTCTTGTTGCCACCAATTTCCCACTAGCTGAACGCGACGAATACGACATTGGGAAGCACGGGCGATTTCTTCTAAGGGGTCTTGGACTAAACTGGGATCTTCCGAGGCAGCAGGAGGCTTAATCTTAATCTTTTGTACTCGACCAATTGCTCCAGCAGCAATTAGCAACGGCGTTCCTGTGGTATCTAAAGTTATTTGTTGAGGTTGTAAAACTGAAGTTAGCTTATTTAAAGCAGAGGAAGTTAATTGCTGATTTAGCTGTTCTCTAGCTTGAAAGCGACGAAATTCTGCTTGTTTTCGCTCTTGCAGATAGAAATCTAAAGCATAGCAGAAGTATCTGTGGAAAATCCCTAAAGAATCTGGGAGTTGTTCCCTATTACTATACTCAAATGTCGGAATAATCTGAATTTCAGTAGGGCTGGTTGCTGTTAACCACGTTCCCTTTATGAGTGGAAACCAAGGAGATTCCCGATCTAAGTGTAAATCGGAAAATCCGCTCCAAGAAGTTCTGCCTTGAGTTACTTTAACCCAGATAATTTGCTTAGGAGGAGGTTGAATTAATTGATTAGTTTCCAGAGAATGAGGAGTTGGTAGGAAACAGGGAGAAAGGAAAGTATTTTCTGAGTTTGGGGTTTCTTGTGGAGACTCAAAGGTTAAAGTTGCACTTAAGCGTCGTAACCAACCTTCTAAAAGTGCGATCTCTTTCTGTACTCCTGCGGTAATTTGTCCGCTAAAATCTTCTATTGAGAGTTGCTGAAGTTCCACATCTTCTAAGGCGACTGCCAAAATACCCAGTTGTTGAGTTACTGCCATGCCACATAAAATTTCACCAGGACTAACATCAAACAGATAGTGACGCTCTCCTGTTGGCTGTTGGTTACTGACTTGGGTGGCAAATACTGATACTTGTCCTGAGATGACTAATAAAACAGCTTGAGGATTAAGCAGCAAAAAGGGCTGATTGCTTTTAATTTTGTAAGCTTTGGTTATGAGTTTTTGCTGAATAACCATAATAATTTATCTAGTTGATTTGAGAATGAATCTAGCCGCTTTCTAAAAATTAGACAATGTTGGACATTATCTGCTTCCTAGTTCCTGCTTAATCAAAGAGAGTCGGCTCTTGCTTCTCCACAGGCATGACATCGGGTTCAGCTAACCCTAGTAAATTCAAACTAGCTGAATAGTCTCTGTCCGCTATCCAGTCACAGTTATGGTTATCACATTGATAAACTCTCACCGATAATGGGAGTTGATTTTTTTTATGTCCACATTTAGGACATAGCTTAGAGCTAGGAAAAAAGCGGTCAGCAACAATTATAAAATCGGCTACCGCGTACCAATAAATCATTTTTTGTTTATTTGCCTGTCTTTGAATTTTATTTAGCCTCGTTTGGGGAACTTTAACTTCTTTCCCCCCAGGATTGGGGGGTTAGGGGGGCAAGCCACTAAATATTTAGTGATCACCAATCAAACGAATATATGTACCTTCTTGTTTCTTTAATTCCTCATGAGTACCTCTTTGGACAACTTTGCCTTGTTCTAAAACGATAATTTCATCACAATCGCGGATGGTGCTGAGACGATGGGCAACTACGATACAGGAACAACCGCGTCTTCTCAAATTGCGATCTACAATTTGTTCTGTTTCTGCATCTAAGGCACTAGTAGCTTCATCTAAAACTAGAATGCTAGGATTTCTTACTAAGGCGCGGGCAATTTCCAAACGCTGCCGTTGTCCCCCACTAAGATTCATCCCTCCTTCGCTGAGTTGAGCATCGTATCCCCCTGGTAAAAACAAAATCGCTTCGTGAATAGCTGCATCCTGACAAGCTTTAACTAAATCTGCTTCTGGGATAGTAGAGTCCCATAGTGTGAGATTATCTCGAATTCTACCAGCAAAGAGAAAGATGTCTTGTTCCACCATAGCTAGAGAGTTGGCAAGGACTGAACGAGGTATTTGGGTACGAGAAATCCCGTCAAAGAGAATATCCCCTGACCAAAATGGATAAAGTCCGCAGATGAGTTTAGCAATGGTAGATTTGCCCGAACCACTGCCACCAACTAAAGCAATTCTTTGTCCTGGTTTGACAGTTAGATTAAGGTTTTCAATCAGAGGTGCTTCTAAATTACTGTAGCCAAAAGTTAGCTGACGTAGTTCGATCTCGCCTTGGAGTCGAAATGAGTCTGGGGAGATGGGGGGATGGGGAGATGGGGGGATGGGGAGATGGGGGGATGGGGAGATGGGGGGATGGGGAGATGGGGAGATGGGGACATGGGGAGACCTTCCATTGCCATTATTCGTATTTCTCTGTTCTGTTTCTCTGCCCTGATTAATATTAGATCGATCTACGGGATTTTGGAGAACATCATCAAGACGGTTTAAGTCGGCTTCTAATTCTTGTAGGGTACTGCCAAAGTTAATTAGATTGTTGACTGGTTTGAGAAAACTGGTAGCTAGTAGTTGATAGGCAACCAGCATACCAATACTCAGGCTGCCGTTAATAACTCGAAACCCACCGATAAGCAAAATTGAAGCAGTAGCCAAGGCGGTTAGCAACGTCGGTAGTACGGTCAGGATTTGAGTTTGTAAACCGAGTTTTTGTTGAGAATTAAGAGCTTTGGTATAGTAGCCAGCAAATTTAGTAAAGAGGTCGGATTCTAATCCCGAAGCTTTAACAGTTTCAATAGATTGAATACCCCCAATGGCAACACCATTCACCTTACCGTATTCTTGAGCGAGGCTAATATTAGCATCAACACGACTGCGAGAAAGACTCTGGAGAGCTACAAAATTGAGACCAGCAAATAAGATAGTAATAATAGTTAATAGGCGATCATAGGTCAGCATCAGTAGGGCATATAATCCCATCATTACCGTATCGATTACTGTAGTAGCAAGGCGACCTGAAAGCACCTCAGCAACTTTATCATTAAGTTGAATCCTACTGCTAATTTCTCCTGAAAACCTCTGGGCATAAAATCCTACAGGTAAACGCAAAATATGCCAGATAAACCGTCCTGACATAGTAACTGAAAGTTTAATTAGCAGTCTCCGCAAAGCTTTAAGCTGCATTCCCATCAAAAGTCCCTGAAGAACAGCAGCTATAATCATCCCTAGTAACATTGGTCGCAGCCAGTCTTGTAAATTTTCTACTAAAATGCGATCGACAAAGACTTGAGTAAAGGCTGGTATGGTAAGTCTGGGAAAAGTTAGAAATAATCCTGTTAGTAAACAGAAGAGTAAGGCACGACGAGAGCTAGTTAGGCGGGAAGCCAAAGCAGCAACCATACTTCTCGGTTTGCCACCTTTTTGAAACTCATCCCCTGGTTCCATAACCAATACAATGCCAGTATAGGCTTCGTCAAACTCTTTCAGAGAGACTTGTCTACGACCAGTAGCAGGGTCGTTAAGATATACGCAGTTTTTACCAAACCCTTCAACAACCAAAAAGTGATTAAAATTCCAAAATATTATATAGGGAGGAGTAAAAGTTTTGAGGTTTTCTAGTGATTTTTTAAATCCTTTAGCAGTTAAGCCGTAGCTTCTGGCAGCTTTAACTATGTTAGAAGCTTTAGCACCATCTCTGGAAACACCGCATTTTTGACGCAATTCCGATAGAGGTACAATGCGATGGTAGTAGCTAAGAATAATTCCTAAAGAAGCTGCACCACATTCCACCGCTTCCATTTGTAGAAGCGTCGGAGTACGAACGCGATGAGTTGTTTTTGGATCGTTCAATCTTATGATTTGGTTGTTATTTTTAGCTTGTTTCCTAAATTGGCTTATCAATAATATTTTGTAGCAATTATATCAATAGGAAAAAGTAGAGAAACAAGCAAGTTTAATTGCTAAAATAAGGATATTATACTCATTTTATTTTTGACAAAAAACTTCATTTATTTCTCTACGAAAACGGTATTATTTATTATTGATTAACAGTCGTAAATAAACTCTATGGGAACTGTTATTCCTCCAGCTAATGTTCCCAATTCTTGTTCTGAAAGTTCTCCTTCTTCTTGGATTGTTAATAATCCTTGATCTTGAAAAACAGTGACTATTTCTTTTTCCGTAAAATGATATCCTTTTTTTGCAGCAATTTCTTTTACTTCTGCTGAATTATAAGCAGCTTCTAGTTGAGAGCGTAAAGTATTATCTACCTTAGCTAATTCAATAAATTCTAGTACTGATGCTTGGGACATCTTGTTTTCTCCATCTTAAAGTATAGATTTTCGATTTCCTTAGTTCAGGAATGATTTAATATTAATTGTTTATCTAAGTTAAATAAATATTTTTCTGTAGGCAATACAGTATTATTTTTTATAATTCAAGGAAAATATTTATCATAAAAACATTTTTTAGATAAAATTAACTAAAAAAATCAGCTTGTACCCATTAAAATCCAGGTATCAAACTCAGTCATATTTTTTTTAGGAAAAAATTAATGTTTATTATTGTAGAGAAATTCTATTTTGTCCAAAGTTTTTTTAGCTTTAAAAATAGCCCTAAAAAATGCCACTTTACTATTCCAAGCAGAACGAGGTAGGAGTCTAGATGGAGAATCTTCTACATCGATATTAGAGTCATCAAAGGATGATTTTAAATTCAAAGTTTGCTTATCGGGTACAGCTCTGTCTTCAGGTGAACTAGAATTGGCTAACATATAATTCCTTATTGATAAAATAATGTGTTTCTAAAAAGGTATTAGGGTTTAACTCTGACCCTTTCAAGTAGAAAAAGGTTTAAGACGAGGGTTAACTCCCTCGACTAGTGCGAGTGAAGAAGCTCCGAAGCTCACAGCTAATGGCTAAGAGCCGTAGATACAGACTTTTCCTCTTCCTGCCAACTTTCTGGCCATTGAATGCGGTCAGCAGTAAAATGAAGCGAGTCGTTTTCTGGCCAAGGAGCATTTATGGGTTCTTCAATTAAACTAAATTCTCCATTATCAAATGGATTACCTTCAGCTTTATATTTAAGGACTACTCTTTCTCGTATTCCGCGTTGTTCTTGAGTGAGAGCGCGGTGGTGACAATAGGGATTATTTCCTCTCTTATTAAAGAAAACATGAGCAGTCCAAGTACAGCCACCACGACAAAGTTCAGCAAATTCGCAAGTTTTACAAAAACCCCAAAGATGTTCTTTTCCCTTTGCAGTATCAGCACCTAAATTAAATCGTAGTTCTTCTCTCTCTTCTATGATTGTTCGTAGAGAATGATCTCGTATGTTTCCCCCTGTGTAGGCTGAAGTAGGTAATGAAGGACAGCCTTTAATTGAACCATCAGCTTCAATGCCCAAAGCAGACAAACCAGCAGTGCATCCCTGCCAAAATTTCCAAGCATCTCCTTCTCCTCGAATCAAGCGTTCATAGGGACCATAGTAGCCAATATTATTACCAGCTTGGACTTTTACTCCTTCTTGTCTAGCTCGTTTAACGACACGAGCAATCATAGGATACAAATCTAGTAATTCATAAGGTTGCAGCAAAATATCACTATTATCTGCTGCATTTCCCATTGGTACTGTCAACTGAATCTGCCAAGCGAAGATACCTGCATCGCGTATCCGTTCATATATAAGAGGAAATTCCGCTGCAGAAAGACGATTAATTTGAGTATTACAACCAAAAGGAATACCTACTTCCTTAAGATGGCTCATGGTTTTAAAAGCCCATTGCCAAGAGCCTTCCTTTCCCCGTAAGCGATTATGAGTTTCTTCTAAGCCATCGACTGAAACAGAAACTACTTTAATACCTGCTTCTTTCATACGTTGAGCAGTATCGAGACTAATACCAAAGCCTCCAGTTGTCATGCCACAGTGCATCCCAGCCTCGGTAATTGCTGAGGCAATCTCTAGCCAGTCAGGACGTAAAAAAGCTTCCCCGCCAATTAGAGTAACTTCTGTAATTCCGACCTCTGCCAGTTGCTTAACCAGATTTAGAGCTTCTTTGGTAGAAAGCTCTTCCGCTCTTGCATGACCAGCACGAGAACCACAATGTTGACAAGCCAAATTACACTTAAGCGTAATTTCCCAAACAGCGTAACTAATTCGGCGATATTTCATTCCCATTGTCTCAAAAACTTACTTGTATTTGCTATTCGCTAATAACCACACCATAAATTTGAATAGGTATTAGCCTGATTCCGCCGAAAACTGCTTCTAGTGTCTTTTCACTTAACTCATCAAAACTATTTTCGGCATCATCTGAATCTAAAAGTTGAGCCGTAAATTCTTCAAATTCTTCTTGAGTAAAATCATAGCCAGCCTGTTGTATAATTTGGCTACATTCCTGTTTACTTTCAGCCCCTTCAATTTGAGCTTTAAAAGTTTCATCTTTGGCTAGCCTTTCGTAAAAGGCTTTAACGTGTTCTCTCGACATTTGTGTTACTCCTTAAAATACAATCAAAATTTAATTACATCACTGGTGATGGTGGAAGCCCATAAAGTGGTACAGGCATAATTTTTTTGTTCGGCAATAAAGTATCTATTCCGCCAACAGCAGCTTCCAGCTCTGTTTCATCTAATTCAGCACTAGAGTCTAATAATTGAGCTGTAAATTCTTCAAATTCTTCTTGAGTGAAATCATAGCCAGCTTCTCGCACAATTTGGCTACATTCGGATTTACTTTCAGACCCTTGAATTTGAGCTTTGAAAGTTTCATCTTTGGCTAGTCTTTGATAAAAACCTTTAACGTGTTCTATAGACATTTATATTACTCCTTTACTGAAAAAATAAATTTGGTGGAAGTCCATAAGGTTGTGCAGCATTAATTCTTTTGTCTTGAAAAAAAGCATCTACTCCGCCAACAGCTTCTTCAAGTTCTGCTTCGCTTAATTCTTCAGAATTAACTTCAGTACTAGAATCTAATAATTGAGCCGTAAATTCTTCAAATTCTTCTTGAGTAAAATCGTAGCCAGCCTCTCGTACAATTTGGCTACATTTCTGCTTGCTTCCAGCCGTCTCAATTTGTGTACGAAAAGATCGATCGTCTGCTAGTCTTTTATAGAAAGCTTTAACATTTTCTATGGTCATAGGCTTTCCTAAATAGGGTTAGTTGAAAATAAGTTCTATTCAATTGGTTGTGCTACTTACTTGTTGCTGATGCTTATGTTCATCAATCTCAAACTTAAGCTTTACCTCTAGCTGAGACTCGGTATCGAGTTCCAGGTTGAGTTTTACTTCCAACTGAGTTTGAATTAGCAGTTCCTCTCCAGCAATATCACCACTTTTTAGTTGGATAATTTCACGTTCAAAAATTGGTGTATCTTCCAGTGCAGCAAAAGCTCGATTGAGCGCATTATCGCCACTTTGAAATACGGCTTATATCGTTAGACTGCCGTTAATTAGGAGATAAAAAGCTGAAATTTGTTTACCAGCTTGAGTCAAAAGGCGATCAGCATCTACCTTTCGCCTTTTGCCCATAGCCATGAGCCAGTCAATATCGCTATTACTAAGCTCTTGTAAAAGAGTTTGACCCATTACAATTGTTCTATTTTAGAAGTCGATATTGGATTCTACAATTTCCACCTCTATGAACTCCATGCTTTTCTGTATCGCATACAGTCTTAGATTTTCTGACTCTACTTCATCACCTATTTTCTAATCGCTGTAATAGCCTTAATAATGAATCTTCATCTAATTCTGTAAGGCTCATAGTTATTACCCGAATTGAATCGACATAGCCCAAATAGATTTCATACTTTTGTCGTTTATCTACAGGAATTTTGTCAAAGGCAACTCCTTTTCCCCAACGATGAATAGTATTTGGTTTGACTTTTAAGATTCTGGCAATTAAATTAATACACTTCTCTCGATAGCCATGTTCTAACTCCATTGCTAAAATCTGTTTTTCTGTGAAACGAGGTCTACCGTCTTTATTGATGGTTGACAAACCAAACCAGCGACGACAAAAGATTCTGGGATGTATGCCAACATTGTAACTAACGCTAGTTTTAAAAATCTTGGTAGTCAGATCAACTAATTGATTCTCTCTATTTTTAAGACGAGAATATGACGCTCTCTGAGAATTAATGTTAGTTTCAGCATTAGCTACTGATTTGATTAGGTCAGATTTATCTAAAGCATTAACTGAAACATTATCTTTTGTGTATGTCATTAGATTAGATTCCTTAGTAGTTAAATTGACGCAAAATTCAGGAAGTTAGACAGCTATTGACAAAAGTTCATAATCTATTTGAGCAAAATTCTTTGGTTAATATATGCAAAAGTAAGCTGTTATATGCAAAAGTATCCATTGCGGTGTTGCGACAATGCGACAAGTTGAATCAAAATTAAGTATATATTACTTTGTAGCTTAAGAGCAAGATAAACAGTTACTTTTGTAAATATTCTCTTAAGTGAATTCGGCTTATCCCTTATACAGCATAAGTTATAACGTTTTGTCAAAGGGGAAGTTCAGTTGAAAATATCATCAAACATGAATGCACCATCGATCAAAACAAGGAGGCATTGCTGTCGAAATAGTTTCTCTCATGGGAAATCAGGGAGTGCAATCAACCTAAAATACTTATCCTGTCTATATTAGCGTCAAGTTTGTCTCAGATTCTAGCTAAAGTCCCCTTATCCCCATTGAGGAGAACTGGCAATTAGTTTTTCTGCTTCTTCGTTGTTTAAGGGTTGAGCAAAAAAGTAACCTTGTCCATGTTCACAGTTTAAAAGTTTTAGTTGACTCATTTGCCATGAATTTTCGATTCCTTCTGCGATAACGTCCATATTCAACATATGAGCCAGACTCACAATAGTTTTAACAATAGAATTATCTTTTTCTGATTTTATTTCGTTAATAAAGGAACGGTCTATCTTGATAGTATCTATAGGAAAACGGTGTAAATAGCTGAGGGAAGAATAGCCAGTGCCAAAATCATCAATACTCAACTGAATTTTCCTTTCTCTCAAGGATAATAGAGTATTGGTAACTACTTCTAAATTCTTGATTAGGAGGCTTTCTGTAATCTCTAGTTTCAAAAATTGACCTTCTAAGCCTGTTTCTTGAAGAATCTTATCAATAGTATCAATTAGAGATGCTTCTCTTAATTGTTTACCAGAAAGATTCACACTGATTTTAAGGGAAGAATGTTCAGGATATTTAATTTGCCAAGAGCGTAATTGTTGACAGGCTTTTTTTAATAACCACTTACCCAAGGGAACAATTAATCCTGTTTCTTCAGTAATGGGGATAAACTCAGAAGGAGAGATTAAGCCTCTTGTAGGATGTTGCCAACGAACCAAAGCTTCAAATCCTGCCAGAGTACCTTTACTAAGGGATGCAATGGGTTGATAATAAACTAAAAATTCTTCTCGTTCTAGAGCCTTTCTTAAATCCGTTTCCAATTTTAGACGCTTGATAGCATGAACGTGCAGAGAACTATCAAAGACTTCATATCTAGCTTTTCCTTGCTCTTTTGCGGTGTACATAGTAAGGTCTGCATCCCGTAAAATATCTTCTGGTTGTTCATATCCTTGGGAAGACAGAGCAATACCAATACTAGCACTGGTAAATATTTCGTAACCCTCTATGTGAAAAGGAATGGTGAGAGCTTGATAGATTTTTTGGGCTATTTTGGTTGCTGCACTAATATCTGTAATGTTTTCTAAGAGAATAGTAAATTCGTCCCCTCCCAGACGTGCAACAGTATCAGTGGGATTGACACAAGTTTCTAATCTGCGAGCAATCTCAACTAGTAATTTGTCTCCGATTAAATGTCCCACACTGTCATTAACCACTTTAAAACGGTCTAAATCGAGAAACAGTACCGCAAAAAGATAGTCTGATTGATTTTTGGCTCTGATAAGTTCATGTTCTAAACGATCTGTAAATAAAGCTCGGTTAGGTAAGCCTGTAAGGGAATCATGTAAAGCATCATGGATTAGTTGTCTTTCCATCTGCTTTCTTTCGGTAATATCAACAATCTGATTATTGAAGTGTAGGGGTTTACCTTGGGAATTACGAACAATCACAACTTTGAGTATGGTATCTACAATGCGACCATTTTTAGCAATGTGGCGTTTCTCAATTTGAAAGGCTGATTCTTCTCCAGCAGCTAATTTTTTTTCTAAACTTTGATGTAGTTCCCAATCTTCAGGATGACTAATGTGGGCGAAACTGAGTTGTAAAAGTTCGTCACTGGAATAGTCGAGAGCATCACAAAGTGCTTGGTTTACTTTTTGGAATTTACCATCTAGGGTCGTAATTGCCATCCCGATAGGAGCTAACTCAAAAGTCAGTCGAAACTGCTCTTCACTTTCTCTAAGAGCTTGCTCTGCTTTTTTGCGCTTGGTGATATCTTCTGCAATACCTACAAAACGATGAACTTTACCTTCTGTATCTCTGATGGGAAAAGCTCTAACCCACACCCAACGAATGGAGTTATCAGGTCTAACTATACGATACTCTTCTTGGAATTCATCTCCTGTTCTGAATTGAGTTTCTAGGGTTGCAAGTGCCTTAAAGGAGTCCTCTGGATGAATTGCGGATAGCCAAGATACAGGGTCTTCATATAAACTTTCACAGGTGCGTCCCCAGACTTCCTCGTAAGCAGGACTAATATACAAAATTTCGTCAGTCTCAGCCGAGATCATAAAAAAAACTTCTCGAACATTCTCTGCAATTTGACGAAAACGCTCTTCTCGATCTTCCACATGGCGAAGTTCGGTAGTTAGGTTTTGATTTTCTTGCAAGAGTTCTTCTAGAAGGGCTGATAACTCTTCTAGTTTATTCAATTCAACAAAACGCTTTGTAAGCTCCTGATTGAACATCCGGGTGACTTTAATAGCAGGCATTACCCTCCTATATTGCCCAATTTCTCGTTTAAATTAACATAATATTCCTACATTGATTTTTTTGAGTAACTAATAAGAAGCTTTTTTGGTATTTCCTCCCTTGACCCATCCCTCTTGTTGATTCCCCAGAAGTCTGACTCTTTGCCATTTTTTATCGGAAGATTCTTCTAAAATGAGGATTTTAGTATTATAAGCAATGCCCCCAATTCTCGCGCTGTTGATGGTAGGTTCCGCTCGCAAACTCAAGCCTTGAGGCCAAGTAACAACGGCAAAATAGGCATTTTCAGGGATTGCTGGTTCTATTGGTTCTGGTTCTGGTTCTGGTTCTGGTGGGAAAATGGGGATATCTTCAGAGACAGTCAGGGATTCTTCAGGAGTTTCTATCACTATTTCTGTTTTTGGGGCTGTTTCTTCTTCATATACAGGCTTTTTCGGTAGAACAGAGGACATCCTGGCGAAATAATATAAGCCAGCACTCCCAGCAACAACAGCTATGATAGAAATTCCTAAGATAAATCCTAAAACAAACTGAGAAATATTGTAGATAACCTTCAGGGAAGTTTGCCAAATTGGTTTATTAGTGAGCATAAATTATTCTTGATTAGTTAATTAGATTACCAATTACCCCAAATCGCTAAAGTTAATCCTGGTCGATATATATTAACAAACATGGTTTTACCGTCAGGAGCAAAGCACACACCAGCAAATTCGCTGTTATTGAGAGCATTACGAGCAAAGTGATAATATTTACCTTCTGGAGTAATACCCACTAAAAATTGTTCTCCTCGACCATCTTCACAGACAATTAAATCACCAAAAGGGGACATGATTAGGTTATCGGGATAGTCTAAGACTTCTGCTCCAGGGGATTCTAAAAATAATTCTACTGTTGCTTTTGCTATGTTGTAACGGAAGATTTGACCGACTTCGGCTGCTCCACCATTGGTACAAGTCCAGTATAGTTCGCCGTTGTCATAACAAATACCTTCTCCTCTTCTAAAGATCGCTGCGCCTTTAGCTTGAGCTTCGTATCTGAGAGTATCGTGTTTGGGGTCAACATCTTCTAGTCTCACCCATTCTACAGCTTGGGGTTGACCCACCCGAAAGCCTTTACCTGTGTCAACTTTGGGCATATTTTTGATAACCATTGCTTCTAATATTCCCCCTGCGGATAAATTTCCTTTTTGATGGGGAAGGAAGCGGTAAAAACAGCTATTGTTTTGGTCTTCTGTTTGATAAATATAACCTGTTTTGGGGTCAATTGCGATCGCCTCATGACGAAAACGACCCATTGCTTTTAGGGGTACTGGGTTTGTCAGCTTTCCTGTAGCTGGTATTTCAAAGTTATAACCATGTTTTACTAAAGCTTTGCCCCAGTAGGGTAAAACCTGCTGTAAACTGTATCCTGGCGGTGGATAGGGAGTAGCAATATCTTCTTCACAACTAATCCAACTACCCCAAGGAGTAGCACCACCACTACAATTACGATTTGTTCCCGCTAGAGAGAGATAGTGTTGTTGTAAATTGCGCTCGCGATCTATAACTAGGGTAGTAGTCCCCCCAGGAGAATTGCGGTCATATTGGGGTAAATCCGCAGGAAAATTATTTTTAGTCCTTACAGGGTTTAGTTCGTGATTTCTCACTAATATTGTTGTACCATTTTGACCAGGAAATGTAGCCATCCCATCGTGATTATTGGGGACAGGAAGACCATCACTCATGGTTTCCCCAACCCGAGAAAGTACCCGATATTGGAATCCTTCTGGTAAGTCTATAATTCCCTGGCGATCGCTTTTTAGAGAACCAAATTTATTAATTTTAGCTGATGTACCCTCAACTGACTGAGAATAGAACTTCTTTAAAGGAGAGCCGATAATTGAACTGGTCGCCCCCACTCCTACTAAGCCTAAAAAGTTACGCCTTGATAATCCCACAATACCAATTTTGATTAATTACTTTCTCCTGCTTAATATAGCGAATTGAGATTGGCGGTAGTGCTGCTCTTACTCAAGTTCACCAAGAAATGAATTTCTTGGCTAATATATGAAGTCCTATAAGACGGACTTGAGAATATCAGTCTGCCTAGAATGAAATAGCACTGGTATCCCTTAATCTTAAAATTATGACCACCAACACACCAGAAATTACTAATCTTCCTCTACCTCCTGGTAAATTTGGCTTACCTTTTATTGGAGAGACTATTGGTTTTTTTACCGATCCTCAATTTAATCAAAAGCGTGTAGCAAAATACGGCAAAATTTATAAAACTAATCTATTCAATAATCCTACAGTAACGATGATAGGAGCAGATGCTAATACTTTTTTATTTCGTAATGAAAATAGCTACGTTGTGTCTTCTTGGCCCAAAAGTACCAGAATTTTATTAGGAGATTTATCTTTAGTAATACGTGGTGGAGAATTTCATACTTCCCGTCGTAAGTTACTCTATCAAGCATTTCAACCAAGAGCATTAGCTAGTTATATTCCTACTATGGAAAAGATAAGTAATGAGTATTTACAAAGATGGGAAAAACTAGAAGAATTTACTTGGTATCCTGAATTAAGAAATTATACTTTTGATATTGCTAGTAATTTATTAGTTGGTAAGGATGGAGGTTCTAAAACTCCTCTAGGAGAACTATTTGAAACTTGGAGTGCAGGTTTATTTACTATTCCTAATCCTTTTCCTTGGACAAGATTTCAGAAAGCACTCCGCGCCCGTAAAGCATTACTCAAACAGTTAGAAAAGATTGTAATTCAACGGCAACAAGAAGATAATTTAGGAGAAGATGCTCTCGGATTATTGATCCAAGCTAAAGATGAAGAGGGTAACAGTCTTACTTTAGAAGAATTAAAAGACCAAGTATTATTATTACTCTTTGCAGGACACGAAACCTTAACTTCTGCACTTGCATCTTTTTGTCTTCTCACGGCTCAACATCCTGATGTTATGGCGAAATTACGAGAAGAACAAGCAAAATTATCTCTTACTTCCCCTCTGAGTTTAGAAGATATTAAGCAAATGACCTATCTCGAACAGGTGATCAAAGAAGTGATGCGAGTGATTCCCCCTGTAGGTGGTGGTTTCCGAAAAGTGATTAAGTCTTTTGAATTTAAAGGTTATCAGATTCCTGAAGGATGGACTATTCAATACCAAATCCCCCAGACTCATAAAGATCATACTATTTATACGGACAGCGATCGCTTCGATCCTGAGCGGTTTTCACTTTCTAGAGCAGAAGACAAACAAGCTAGCTTCGGTTACATTCCTTTTGGGGGTGGTTTACGAGAATGTCTGGGGAAAGAATTTGCTCGTCTAGAAATGCGGATTTTTGCTGCTAAGTTACTTCAAAATTATCAATGGGATTTGCTAAAAGATCAAAATCTCGACTTAGTTACTGTCCCTAGTCCTCACCCGAAAGACGGATTAAAAATTAGTTTCCGTCGTTGTTAATTAAGCAATGGATATCCATAACAACAAAATCAGCCTCATAGCGAGGCTGCTTTAAAATTAAAGATAAAATCAGCTTTCTGAAGCTCAAATCATATTTATTCTTGAGTATAAATTCTAGAAATAAAGATTTCTTATACAGAATCTCCTTGAGGTAGTAACAAATTTAATAACACACCGACAATACTAGATAGTCCAATACCTTCCAAAGCAAATGCACCTGCTTTAAAGCTCATACCGCCTACACCGAGCATTAAAATCGCACCAATGATCGCTATATTGCGTGGTTGTAATAAATCTTCTTCCGCTTGAACCATACTGTTCATCCCAATCACTACAATAGTACCGAATAGAACAATTAGAATACCCCCCATCACAGGAATCGGAATAGTTTGTAATAAGGCTTCCAACTTACCAGAAAATGAGAGTAAAATCGCTATAATTGCCGACCAAGTCATAATGGCAGGATTAAAAGCTTTGGTTAGGGCAACTGCTCCTGTTACCTCTGAATAAGTAGTGTTAGGGGGTCCTCCTAAGAATGCAGCTAGAGTGGTTGCTATTCCATCCCCCAATAGAGTACGATGTAATCCTGGAACCCGTAGATAGTTGTTATCAGTTACCGAACCAATTGCTAGTACATCCCCGATATGTTCAATAGCAGGTGCGATCGCAACTGGTAAAATAAACAGAATTGCTGGCAGACTAAAACTAGGTGTAGTGAAACTAGGAATCTCTAACCAGGGTGCTTGAGCCAGTGCAGTAAAATCCACCAAACTTAAAGGTAAAGAGACTAAATAGCCCACCACTATCCCAACTAGGATCGGAACTAACTTCAGAAACCCTCGACCTAAAATCGCTGTGAGCATAGTTGCCAACAGAGAAACCATAGCTACTGCTATAGCTACCCTTTCACTATATCCTTCTCCAGCTTCCGAAGCCATTTTTACGGCTGTAGGAGCTAAACCCAAACCGATAACCATAATTACTGGACCAGTAACCACCGAAGGTAAAACTCTAATAATAATTCCCGAACCACCCCAGAAAATAATCAGGCTCAAAACTAAATATAATGCTCCAGCAGCAGCAAGCCCTGATAGAGTCTCTGGTAAACCATATTTATCGATACTAAAAGTAATAGGGGCGATGAAAGCAAAGGAAGATGCCAGATATACGGGAACTTTACCCCCTGTAACCAATTGAAAACATAAAGTTCCTAATCCAGAGGTAAACAGGGCAACATTAGGGTCTAATCCCGCAAGAATTGGTACTAATACCAAAGCTCCAAAAGCAACGAAGAGCATCTGAGCCCCTACGACAAAATCTTGGAGACGAAATTTATATGCCGTAGGAGATATACTGTCTTGAAGGGTTGATTCTGATGAGGAGTCTTGAAATAAGGGTTCTTTGCTCATTAAATAGCTTGTTAAAGTTATTTTCGCAATTTATTCGTTATTTTAGCGATTTTAATTGTATAATTCTTTTTTTTTCTGCACCAACTCAGAGAAAAGCATTCTGGTTGCCTTGAATAGTATCCTAATCAGTGCCTCTTTACCATTAACTTTCTGTTCCTCCCTAATGGCTCGATAGCAGTGCCGAAGGCAACCGCTAGTCTTCGACGCTCTTCGAGTTCGCGGGTCGCTTAACTGTATTCTCCTTAAGAAGAACTACAAAAAGTATAATTAAATACTGCAATTTCTTGAGTCACATCAGGATTCCTGCGACACAAGCTGTCATAAAGCAAGCAATTGAACCAGCAACCAAGGCTCTAGCACTTAATTGAGCTAAATCTTGTTGACGAGAAGGCGCAATAGCACTAATCCCCCCGATCTGGATGCCAATGGAGCCTATATTAGAAAAACCACAAAGAGCATAAGTAGTAATGATTTTAGCTCGCTCAGAAATAACGGGCATCTCTCCAGAAATCAATTCTTGTAAATCCAGATAAGCGACAAATTCATTAAGAATCAGCTTTTTACCTAACAAAATAGCTACATTGTGACAGTCAGCAAGAGGAATTCCCATCAACCAAGCTATGGGAAACATAAGATAAGAGAAAATCCACTCCAGTGATAAAGAGGAAATACCTATTTGATTTCCTAATGCAGCTAACAAGAAATTAAAGAAAGCTAATAATCCTAAAAAAGCAATTAACATCGCTCCTACATTCAGAGCTAGTTTCAGTCCTTCAATTGTGCCAGTTGAGATCGCATCTATGGCATTGACATAGATTGATTGAGATTTTGTTTCAATGTAGCCTTTAGTTAATGGTTTTTCTGTCTCTGGATAGAACAGTTTAGAGACAGCTAAAGCTGCTGGTGCTGACATCACAGAAGCAGAAAGTAAATGTTCAGCAGGAATTCCAAAGGAAATATAAGCAGCCATAACTCCTCCTGCAATAGTGGCAAATCCCCCCGTCATCACGGAATGGAGTTCTGACTGAGTTAACTTAGATATATAGGGTTTAATCGCCAAAGGTGCTTCGGTTTGTCCAGCAAAAATATTAGCAGCACAACTTAAGGATTCCGCCCCTGAAGTCTTCATGGTTTTCATCATTACCCATCCCATCATTGCCACGATACGAGGCAAAATATTGTAGTGGTAGAGCAAAGAGATAAACGCGGAAAAAAAGATAATCGTCGGCAAAATTTTGAAGGCGATGAAATGTTCTTCAAAGCCATCACCAAAAACTAATTTTGCACCTTCATCGGAAAAGTCTAAAAACTGTCTTACCCCAGACCCCAAAAATTGAAAGATGCTTAAACCCAACGCACTCTTGAGTATAAAAACTCCTAGTATTAACTGTAAAGCAACTCCCCACAGTACTGTACGCCAACGAATAAGTTGGCGATTATTAGAACAAAGATAACCAATTCCAATAAAAGCAACTAATCCCAAAAGTGAAACCAAACGATAACTCATAGAATAAATGAAAGTTAACTGTGATGCTAGAAAGTCGTATCCGCAATTCATGATTGCGGATACTGCGAGTTAGATTTAAGACATCTCTAGCATTCTTTGAATTGGTTTCAATGCAGCAATCCGGATATCTTCAGGGAGAGTTATTTCTGGAGTTTTATTTTTCATAGCCAGATAAAGCTTTTCTAGAGTATTCAAACGCATATGAGGACACTCGTTACAAGCACAATTATTCATTGCAGGAGCAGGAATGAATTTTTTATCTGGTGCTGCTTTCTCCATCTGGTGAATAATACCTGGTTCAGTAGCAACTATAAATGCTGGACTGTTACTGTTTTGACTGTATTTGAGTAAAGCAGTAGTTGAACCTATATACTTAGCGTGGTTTAATACCGCAGGTTCACATTCAGGATGAGCAATAATTTCTGCTTCGGGATGTTGTATTTGCAACTGGATGATTTTCTTTTCAGAAAAGGTTTCATGAACAATACAGCTACCTTGCCACAATACTAAATCTCTATTTGTTTGTTCTGCTACATAGCGACCTAAGTTGCGGTCTGGTGCAAAGATAATTGGTTGATCTTGGGGTATTTGATTAACAATCTTGACTGCATTAGAACTGGTGCAAATGATATCACTCATAGCTTTAATCTCTGCACTACAGTTAATGTACGAGACAACTATATGATTGGGGTGTGCTTCTTTAAAGGCTTTAAATTCTTTGGGAGGACAGCTATCTGCAAGGGAACAACCAGCGTTTAAATCGGGGAGTAATACTATTTTGTCAGGATTGAGTATTTTTGCTGTCTCTGCCATAAAATGAACTCCAGCAAAGACGATTACATCAGCATTGGTATTGGCTGCTTTTTGGGATAATCCGAGAGAATCTCCTATATAATCAGCAATGTCTTGAATATCTGAGTCTTGATAGTAGTGAGCTATGATAACAGCGTTTAAGTCTTTTTTGAGTTTCCTTATCGCTGCAAATAAGTCATTAGGTATAGAATTGATTTTACTAATAGGTTGGGCAGTAGCAAACACGAGCGTAAGTCTTCCTTTGTCTAGTTGTGTTGAATTATAGTTATTTTTACCATAATTGTTATAGTTAATTCTACCAAAAATCTAATTTTGTTGCAGTAGTTGCTTAATTCGTAAAATTATTAACTTTGCATAGTTTGCTAAAACAAATCAACCATTTTCCTGTTATCGTCAAATCTAGTTGTTTAATGATTTAGGCAGAAACACTAAGAAAGATCACATGACACAGGCAGAAACTTCATTGTCAGCCTCGCGTAATGTCTCCGAGTTAATTACACATATCAATAATTTAATCCAAGAAATCCAAGAACTTTATTGTCTCGATGAAGTACCTTGGGTAGTTGGTTACTCAGGAGGTAAGGATTCTACCACTGTATTGCAGCTTGTTTGGAATGCGATCGCCAGTTTACCACAAGAAAAGAGAACTAAAAAGATTTACGTTATCACTACAGATACTCTCGTAGAAAATCCCATCGTTGCATCTTGGGTAAATCATTCTTTGGAAAAAATGGAACTTGCTGCTCAAACACAAAATCTTCCTGTAGAACCTCATTTGCTTACACCAGAACTCAAGTATAGGTTTTGGGTTAATCTTATTGGTAAAGGTTATCCATCCCCCCGTCAAGGTTTTCGTTGGTGTACTGAAAGGTTAAAAATTCGCCCTACAAACGACTTTATCCGTAATGTGATTCGAGTTAGTGGCAAAGTGCTTCTTATCTTAGGTACTCGCAAAGCTGAAAGTAGTAAACGTGCTGCTACTATGGCGAAATATGAAGCATCTAAAGTCAATGATTTACTTAAATCTAATTCAAATTTATCTAACTGTCTGCGATATCGTGACACTTTACCTGAAGCTCTAATTTATAGTCCCATTCAAGAATGGCGAGATGATGAAGTTTGGATGTATCTGATGCAATGGGACAATCCTTGGGGAGGAAATAACAAAGATTTATTTGCGATGTATCGTGGTGCAACAGCAGATAATGAATGTCCTCTAGTTGTAGATACATCTACTCCAAGTTGTGGAGATTCTCGTTTCGGATGTTGGGTTTGCACGATGGTAAATAAGGATAAATCTATGGAGGCAATGATTCAAAATGATGAAGAGAAAGAATGGTTACAACCTCTGTTAGATATTCGTAATGAACTAGATGCTTATCGAGATGATGATAGAAGAGATTTTCGCAGACTCCACGGTAATGTACAACTGTTTCAAAGGAAGAAAAACGGTAAAACTTCCATCGAACCTATACCGGGACCTTATACTAAGAAATGGAGAGAACATTGGTTAAGGAAAGTTTTAGAAGCACAAGTGCAAGTTAGACAAACTGCACCAGAAGAGTTTAAAGATATTACTCTTATTACTACAGAAGAGTTAAGCGAAATTCGTCGTATTTGGTTGGAAGAGAAGCACGAATTTGATGATAGTCTTCCTCGCATCTATCAGGAAGTGACAGGAGAAACTTTTAATGATCCTCGTGCTATTGCTGATGATAATAAAATCATTGGTAATGATGAGTGGGAAACTTTAAAAGATATTTGTGGCGAAGATGAGATGTATTTTGAGTTAATGACTAAGCTGTTAGATACAGAGAGACAATATCATATTCAATCTCATCGTCGTGGTATTTATAAAAGCTTGGAAAAATGTTTTGAAACTAGCTCTCGTAGTAAGGAAGAAGCTATTGCTAATGCTCATCAAAAAAGAGATTTACAAAATGCTGCTAATAATAAGGATGTGGCGCAGGTAAAAGCAAAAATTGCAGCTTTAGATGGCTCGATAGAGGAAGCAGTTAAGCAAGAAACTTGGGGTAGTCTTAAGTTTGGTAATTAGATTCATAATTATAGTCTGCGTAGCAGCGAATTCTATTCGCCTAATCTAAAATTAATTTATCCCTCTTTTGTCACTCTCCGAGAATTAAAATTAAGAGGAACTTGACTATTGTTGGCTAGAAGCCAGACCAGATAATGGATGTAGAGTTACAGATTCTCAAACATTTAAAGCGACCCGCGGAAGCGGTTGCCTTCCGCACCGCCTGCACCGACAGTTTCCATCATCGATGGATATTGTAAGGCATATAATGATCTATTTCCTGAAGTGAGAAGTTACGAATGTTTTAAATATTTACATCAAGGAATCATCTCACCAATTAAGAGAAAGTCATTACCAGAAATAGCCAAAGTTGTTGGAATATCTTCACCTCAATCATTACATCCTGCATCTCACTCATTCACCTTGGTCAGTATCAGAACTAAAAGCCAAAAGATTGACAGTAACTCTTGAAGCATTAAAAAATCAGACAATTACAGTAGTAATTGATGAAACAGGAGATAGAAAGAAGGGGACAAAAACTGATTATGTAGCCAGACAATATTTGGGAAGTGTAGGAAAAATAGATAAGGTCATAGTATCAGTAAACGCTTATGGTGTCTATGAGAATATAACTTTTCCTTTAATGTTTAAAGTCTTTAAGCCTAAAGGAACACTAAAAGAAGGAGATACCTATAAAACTAAAATTGAATTGGCATCAGAAATAGTTAATGAGCTAATAGAATTTGGGTTCAAGATTGAATTACTATTAGCTGATAGTTTATATGGTGAAGCTAGTTTATTTATTGTGGTTAATTTTGGGAGCATCCCATTTTGGCAAAAATAGGAAAGTAAATTCGCGAGTTATACTCGCGAATAATGACCCTCTTTAAATATCTTCTTGTTCCCCATCAAAAGACACATCTATTAAACTGCTCTTTAAAGAATCAATTGTTTTTTGTAGTTCGGAAACTATACTTCTTCTAACTACTGCCATGACTGAATCAATATGATCTTCACTTCCAGCTTTGCCCAAATGCTTATATTTACTCAAAGATTGATCTGGAGCGGTTTTGGTAAACGTTGGTTTATTTGCTTGTAGTTTGTAATACCAATAGACTGTTTTGGGCTGTCGAACTTGGTAACGTGCAACCCAAGTCCCTTCAGGAGCGAGTTCTCCCTGACTTAAAAAGAAATTTTTGTGACTTTCTAATTCGGCGATCTCGAAGAGAACGCTACGCGGTCGCTGACTGTAACCGAGTTATTCTCAACGCTCGTTCTTGCCGTGTAGTTCGTGACACTCTTCTTCCCATTTTTTCTGGCTTTCCATGATGAATTTATTCGCAATTATAACTCGCGAATTAACTTTAACTCTCTAAAAGGATTTTTAAACTCTTAAATGGCTAATTTCCCATTTAAATAAGCACAGCGTAATTGTAAAATATGAGGTACATTTTCTTTTTTCCACTGCGCTCCTGTAATTTTAACTCTGTGAGCTATTTGTTTAACAGCAGATTCAACTGCTCCACTCCCAATTGAGCAAATTTTTTGCCATTGAAAATAATGGTAATTGATAATTCTGTGTCGATGCTTTTTAAGATATTTACAATAGACGCTTCAGGACAGCCTTTCCCTCTGGTTGATAGATGAAAGACGTTCAAACTAAGGTCGCTGGTTGAATGAAGAACCTACCTTTTTGTTACGCTTGGGGAATCCCTCGCGGAGCGCGAAGGGAGGATGTCAAAAGAACCAAAAGCTTATAAATCTACCTACTTACCTTTTGGTGACAGCCTTTCAGGGTCGTTTGGCTGTTTGTAGAATCACGCAGTTTAATAAGTATCTTAGACTGTGTTCATCCTTCCACTTCTCCCTCTAGCTCCAATACCAGATTGACCCTTCTAGTATCGGCTACATTCGTAACCCTGCATATTTCCCATTCGTTACCTACTAGGTACTGGGTTGAACTCAGTTAAGAGTTCCCTTACGTGAGGGTGGGAGGTGAAAAACTCCCAGGAGAGTAGGCTCTCCGTTTCAATTGACCAGTTCAGGTCGCACTTAGGTCATCCACCCCTTTGGTTTCTTCTGTGTATTCCCAAGTGGCCACACCTACTATGCAGCCCTGTTTAACAGCTAGATAACCTGCGTATTTCAGTGCCTCCTGGACTTGTTTCTTAACTACAATGTCGGAATCAAACACCAAATGAATAGGTCTTCCTTTGACTAGAAATGGAGCTAGAGAAGCGATCGCCTTAAGTTTCTTCTTCTCTTTGCTGTTCCATACACCAGTGACACAGATGGAAATATATCCATGAGCGAGCAGACAACCAGCCTTTTTAGCCCCTTCTGTTATCTCGATAGGTAATTGGGGGTTATCCGCTACCCAACGCCAAAATCCCTTATCTAATCGCCCCTCATCAATATCTTCTTCTGTGATAGGTACTTGGTACTTATCTGCTATCTTTTCCCAAGTGTCCATGTCTGGGATTAATAAGATAACTTCTGTGCCATCCCCTTTAGGAAATGTCAGATATTTTTGTGGTTTTTCTAGGTTGGGAAACTTTATGGGGATATCTGGCTTAAACTGCCCATATCTTCTATATTGTCCTGTCTCTAGGTCAATACCTCTGACAGCCCACCCAGGACTACCGTAATAATGCGACCAATTCAGTAGTTTTGCTATTTCTTTCGGGTCGGAGAGGCTTTGGATATTTAGGGAGGCGATCGCTTTACTAACTGCACTACCCTCTACCCATTCCTGAATATCTGGACTTTAGGAATGCGATCGCGAAAAATTAGTCAAGCTGTTATTTACTCTTGGTTGTACTTGAATAGCCTGTTAGTTTTAGCCCCAAACAAAACCCCGCTCGGCTT
>JAAUYH010222399.1_pt1 | contig 32243 bp, 24 predicted proteins | sample 7278061 | NCBI WGS metagenome assembly JAAUYH01 (sample SAMN14350203, study PRJNA611818) | marine sediment metagenome | isolation source: surface marine sediment (0.6m) | place: French Polynesia: Moorea | collected 2018-08 | reverse complement strand
TGTCGCGGCCCCGGCGGGGGTTGTCAACGCGGTGCCGCCCAAAAGCCCGAGGCTGCCGAAGGCAAGAACGCCGCCAAGCATGCCGCGGCGCGAGATCGCCGCCTCGACCACCCGGTCGAAGTCGCAGGTGTCAGGGCGGGGGCTGTGAATGTCGTCGAACTCGTCAAAGGAAATGTCGTCGTTGTGGTCGCGGGCCATGAATGGGTCTCCCTTTTTCGTTGGTTCGTTTCGATCGGTGCGAAGGCACTCGGTAATGCGAGAAGCTCTGCCCGTCCCGGCCAACAATCCGGCCGGACTCCCCTTGGATGGACCTTATGAGTGATTGGCGATTCTGCCAAATCCAGAATTGCCGGATTGTCGCATCCGAGGTTTCCCGAGTACGGGTCCACCGTTCAGACAGACCGCTTGAACGGGTTTCGATCCGGCTAGCAAGCTCGCGGATAGCGTTCGGGCGACGCTCATCACAGGACCTAGCGGCACAGGGCAGATTGTCCGAGGCCCATCCCGGTTCGCAGTGCAGTATACGTGTCCGGGCATCGACCGGGCTGCGGGAGCAACCACCCGCCCGCTCTTGCCGCCAAAATGCCTTGCTGCTGGGCATCGTGTCGGTCGGATTCACATGGAAGAGTAGAGAGCTGCCAATCGATTTGACCGCGCGTCAGGCCGCGTCATGGCAGCGCCCGTTGAGACGTTCGATTGCGCGCTTCAGTTCCGAGCCGATCAGAATTTTGGCGAGTCCCGGTTCCTGCACGGCCATACAGGCCTGTTCATTTGTGAACCAACTCCGCACGCGCTGATGCTGCTCCTTCCACCGGAGGAGTTCTTGCTCCACAAGCATCGGGAAGACACCGACCGAGCAGGTGGCGACCTGCCCGTCGTCCAGACGCTTGGAGTATTCGTAGCGCGCGATTGCCTCCGGCAGGATTGGCCCGAGGACGCCTGCCTCTTCGAGGGCTTCAACCCTTGCCGTTTCCGCCTCGGTGTGCCCCTCAAGCAACCATCCCTTCGGAACGACCCAGCGGCCGGTATCTCTGGAGGTCACCATCAGGACCCTGATCTCGCCCTTTGAGGTCCACCTCAACGGCAGTGCGGCCGCTTGCTTCGCATACATGCTCATTAAAACCTGTACGAAATTTGCACCTTTCGGATTCCGCCTGTGGATAAATCAAGTCGGCCAGACTTTCCAGCCCGAGCATCATCGGCGAGACTGTCTGCCTAAACGCAACGCAATTTCGGGAAAAAGGCGATCCACCGGCCGGGATCAAGTCGCGGGCTTCTTTGATCCAAGTCATCGCGGGCCCGACCCAATTGCATAGCCTCCAAGGCGCGCGTTGGCGAGTCCGCGCGGCGCAGGGGGGGAGAGTCATGCTGCGAACCGATCATGTAGAAACGGCGATGCAACTCAATCGCGACGAACTGTTTCGATTTGGAACAGCGCTGATTTTCATCGTAGGCATCATGCTTTTCACCATCGTGCGGACGGATGGCGGCGTCGACGGCGTCCTGTTGGTCATTGCCGCGATGATCGGCGGCTATATGGCGATGAACATTGGCGCCAACGATGTGGCGAACAACGTCGGGCCGGCCGTGGGCAGTCACGCCATCACCCTGACCGGCGCGATCATTATCGCCGCGTTTTTCGAGGCGGGCGGCGCGCTGATCGCGGGCGGCGACGTCGTCGGTACGATCAAGAAGGGCATCATCGACCCCGATCTGGTTGCTGACCGGGATACCTTCATCTGGCTGATGATCGCGGCGCTTCTGGCGGCCGCCGTCTGGCTGAATTTCGCCACCGCGGTCGGCGCGCCGGTCTCGACGACGCATTCCATCGTGGGGGGCGTGCTGGGGGCAGGGATTGCCGCGGCCGGATGGGGCATCGCCAACTGGCAGCAAGTGGGGATGATTGCGGCAAGCTGGGTGATCTCGCCCGTGCTCGGCGGGCTGATCGCGGCGGGTTTTCTCTATGTCATCAAACGCACGATTACCTATAGATCCGACGTGCTGGCCGCCGCGAACCGGATGGTTCCAGTGCTGGTGGCGATCATGGCCTGGGCCTTCGGCACTTACCTGATGCTGAAGGGTGTGAAGAAACTCGTCAAGGTCGGCTTCCCGACGGCGCTTGTCATCGGCCTTGCCGCGGCGGTGATCGTGTACCTGATCATGCGGCCCTATATCTCGCGGATGACCAAACGCCTGGCCAATCACAAATCCAGCGTCAACGACCTCTTCACGGTGCCGTTGATCTTCGCCGCCGCGCTTCTGAGCTTTGCCCACGGCGCAAACGACGTCGCCAATGCGGTCGGCCCGCTTGCCGGCATCAACGAGGCCATCGTCGGCGGTGGCGTTGCCGCCAAGGCGGCAATCCCGATTTGGGTGATGGCGGTCGGCGCCATCGGCATTTCGCTGGGCCTGGCGCTTTACGGCCCGAAACTGATCCGGACGGTCGGCAGCGAGATCACCGAACTGGACAAGATGCGGGCTTTCTGCATCGCGATGGCCGCGGCGATCACCGTGATCGTCGCGTCGCAATTGGGGCTGCCGGTCAGCTCGACCCATATTGCGGTCGGCGGTGTATTTGGGGTCGGTTTTCTGCGCGAGTACATCAAGTCGAGTTATGCCCGCACCATCCAGGAAATCCGCGACCATCACGAGGATCACGACCCAGAGGCGGTGGACGCTTTCCTGGAAAAGTTCGAAGCGGCAGACGTCGCCACCAAGGGCGACATGTTGCGCGACATGAAGCACCAGGCTGCCGAAGCAAGGTTGCTGGCCAAACGCGAACGCCGCGGGCTGGGCCGAGTGCATCGCGTCGAGCTGGTCAAACGCGTGCTTTTGCTTAGGATCGCGGCGGCCTGGGTGATCACCGTTCCGCTGGCGGGCATCCTTGCGGCGATGTTCTTCTTCATGATCCGCGGAATGATGCTGCCGTGAGGCGGCGCGTCCCATGACCGGAGAGCTGAACCAACTGGAACTTTCGACAGGCCTTGTCGGTGGCTTGGCTTTGTTCCTTTTCGGCATGGACATCATGACCCGCGCCCTGAAACAGGTGGCGGGCAATTCGATGAAGACGATCCTGGCACGGATGACCGGCAACCGGTTGTTTGGGCTTGTCGCCGGCGCATCGGTGACCGCGATCATCCAATCGTCGTCGATCACTACCGTTCTTCTGGTGGGCTTCATCTCGGCCGGGTTGATGACCACCGCGCAAAGCGTCGCCGTGATCCTCGGGGCGAATATCGGCACGACGATCACCGCTCAGATACTGGCCTTCAAGGTCACCGCGCTGGCCCTGCCGGTTCTGTCGCTGGGATTCTTCGTGTCGTTCATCGCCAAACGAAAGGTGACGCGTGAATACGGCCGCATCCTGCTTGGCCTCGGCATGGTGTTCTTCGGAATGGCGATCATGTCGGACGCCATGAAGCCTCTGCGCAGCTACCAGCCGTTTCTTGACTTCATGCTGTCGCTCGACAACGTGCTTCTTGCCGCACTGACTGGCGCGGTGTTCACCGCATTGGTGCAGTCGTCCTCGGCCACGACCGGCATCCTGATCGTGATGGCCGGGCAAGGTCTCATCGGGTTGGAACCGGCGGTGGCGCTGGCGTTGGGCGCGAATATCGGCACCTGTGTCACGGCCCTGCTGGCGGCGGTCGGCAAGTCGCGCGAAGCGGTCCGCGCCGCCCTGGTGCACACGCTTTTCAATGTAGCCGGAGTTCTGATCTGGATCGGATTTGTCGCGGAACTGGCCAGCCTCGCCCGGCTGGTCTCGGCTGCCGAGGCGGCGACAGACAGCGCCCGCATTCCGCGCCAACTTGCCAACGTGCACACCTTTTTCAACGTGGCGAATGCTCTGATATTTATCGGTTTCACGGCCCAGATCACGCGGTTTGTAGAATGGCTGGTGCCGGATAGGGTGGAGAAAGCCGAGCCGCGCTTTGCCCCGAAACACCTTGATCCGAAGTTCCTCGTTGTGCCGGCGATCGCGATCGATGCCGTCCGGCTGGAGATCCTGCGCCTGGGCGGGCTGGTCCGCGACATGATGGCGGCGGCCATTCCGACCGTGACAACCGGCAGCCCGGTCGAGGTGGACCAGTTGCGCGTCATGGATCGGCCTGTCGATCTCTTGCACCGCGAGATCGTTGGCTACATGCGCCAGATCAGCCTCAGCAGCCTGCCGTCAGATCAGTCCAGCATGCTGATGGGTCTGGTGAGGATTGCCAACGATCTGGAACATGTCGGCGATCTGATCGCGACCGGCATGGTGACCTCTGCGCGAAAACGAATCGATGAGAATGTCGTGATCAGCCGGGCGACGGCAGCAGTGATCGCGGAACTGCATCGCGAAGTTGTCGGTGCGTTGGACGGTACATTGGCGTCTCTCGAGTCTCAGGACGCCGCGGATGCGACGGAGGTCCGCAAGATGAAGGCAGGCTTCTCTGCCCTGATTGAGGACATTGCCGGTCACGAGATCGAGCGGCTGCGCGCCGACGAACCCAAGCGCCTGCACACCTACACCCGCGAAATCGAGCTGACCGAAACGCTGGACGACATCTTCAAAATCATCCGCCGAATCGCCCGTACCGAGCAGGCATTGTTTGCGAAGCCCGGCCGGGAGCGGGCAGCCTAGGAACCGCGCCATTGCCATCCGAACGCGAAACACCGGCTGTCGGAATTCAAAAGAACGTCTGGCCGCGCGTCGCGCAGTGAATGGCACGCGATTCCGATGTCACGATGTTGCGGGTTTCACGGGTTATCAACACCCTGCAAGGGCAATGCACGCGGATAGATCGCCAATGCATGCAGTGAGATTGTAGAGACCCATTCAACTGGGGAAGTTAGACCGCTCAGGCAAAGAAATTGCCGACCTGTCAAGCGGGTACAGGCCGCGAGGCATTGCAGTTCGGCAAGGATTCTTGCAATTTGTCCCACTTTGTGCAAGATTGCCTGCAGAAACCGTGAGCTTTGCATGTCACTCATCGAAAAGATCTCGAACCAGGCCACATCGCTGACACCCAGCGAGCGTCGGCTTGTGGAGAACGTCATTGAAAGTCCGACGGCGGCGGCGCTTGGCACCGCGGGCGAACTGGCCAAAGCGGTGGGCGTCCACGAGGCCACCGCCTCACGGCTTGCCAAGAAGCTCGGCTTCGACAGCTACGCTGCGTTCCGCGACGCCCTTCGCGACGAGTTCATCGCCACGCGCGAAACCGCCACACGGTTCGAAAAGACCATTGCCGAGACCACGTCGGACACGATCCTGGGCAAACTGGCGCGCGACGAGGCACAGGCGCTTGGCGGGATCGAGGACTTCATCACCCCCGATCAGATCGCCGAAATCGCCGGCCTTCTGATGAACGCGGGCCGGATCTACATCTACGGATACGGCAACGCAGAAGTCCTGGCACTGATGATGGTCAAGCGGTTCCGCCGCTTCGGCAAAGAGGTTCAGCAACTCGATACCAACCCGCGAGGGCTGGCCGAGCAGATGCTGGGTCTCGAAGCGGGGGACGTGGTGCTGAGCTTTGCGTTCCGCCGCCCGCCGCGCGGCTACGCTGCCCTGATCGAGACAGCGAAAGAGGCGGGGGCCACAACCATAATTATCTCGGGCAAATCGGGCGCGCTTCTTGCGCCGCGTCCCGACCATCTGCTGGCCGCGCCGCGCTCTGGCGATCCGGACGCGTTCCAGACACTGACCGTGCCGATGACAGTCTGCAACGCCATCGTCATCGCCGCCGGCCTGACCGCGAAGGAGGAATCACTGAAGAAGCTCGACCGGCTGGGTCAGTTGATCGAGCGCTTCGGCTAACGAGGAACCCAAGGGAGGATCACATGACGGTTCTGAACGCAACGCGCCTGGGCGCGATCGGTATTCTATTGTCGACGGCGGCCATGGCCGGCGGGCACCTGAACGAAATGGGGCCGGAGGAATTGCTGCCCCTGGCCCAGGAAGAGGGCACGTTGACGGTCTATTCCTTCACCAGCCGGATCGGGAAGGTGGAGAAGGCGTTCGAGGAAGCCTATCCAGGCATCGACCTTCAGGGCTTTGACATCTCATCGACCGAACAGATCGCCCGGCTGAAGGCCGAGGCGCAGGCAGGCGTCACAAATGCGGACGTGATCTATATCTCGGACACGCCGGTGGTGCTGACCGAGCTGTTGGAGGCCGGGATCATCGCGCCCTACGTGCCGCCGCGTGTGGCCGACCGGGTGCCGGCGGAGTTTCAAAGCCCGCTTCTGGCGCAGCGCCTGTCGACCAAAGTCCTGATGTATAACGAGGAGGCCAATCCCGATGCGGCGCCGGTCAGCAACCTGTGGCAATTGACCACCGACGAGTGGACCGGGCGAGTGGTGATGGTCGATCCGTTGCAGCGCGGCGACTACCTCGATCTGATGACCGAGATCGTGCTGCGGTCGGACGAGATGGCGGCGGCCTACGAGGCCGAGTTCGGACAGGCGATCGACCTCGACGGAGCGGCCAATGCGGGCGAAAAGTTCATCGCCGATCTCTTCGCCAATGACGTGATCCTGGTGGGCTCCACCGACGATGTGAACGCGGCCGTGGGCGCCTTGGGGCAAGAGAACCCTCCCGTCGGCTTCACCAGTTATTCGGACCGGCGCGACAACGAGGAAGAGGGCTGGGCCTTGCAGGTCGCCAATGCCGTGGAACCCGCGCCGGGTATCATCTTCCCGGCTGTGCTTGCGCTGGCGGCAGAGCCCAACAATCCCGCTGCGGCGCGTCTTGTGATCGATTTCCTGATGGGCGACGAAAGCGAGGTTGGCGGGCCGGGTCTGGCACCCTTCTATGTCGCGGGCGACTACGTCACACGCACCGACATCCCGCCGCATCCCGACGCGGTGCCGCTTGACCAATTCACGGCGTGGCGCGTCGCCCCGGCAGCGACGGCGACCATTCGAGCGGATATCGGCGATCTGATCCTGACGCTTCAGTAACCAGTAGTCCCGTTGGGGGCGGGCGTGGCGACGCGTCTGCCCCTACGCTATCGTCACACAACGAACCGGGGATGATCTCGATGGCGCAAGCGGCCATGGGCGGGCAGGGACGGCGCGTGCTCTTTCAACAGGGTACGGTGCTGAAGGCGGTGGTGTTGGCCCTGCTGGTCGCGCTGATCGTCTTGCCGCTGATCCGGACGGTGATGTTCACCCTGCACCCTGACACCGTCAAGGCCTGGTCGGATGTGCTGACGGGCCGGCTGTCGAAGAACTTGTTCTACAAACCCTTGGGCAACACGCTGCTGATCGGGGTCGTGGTGGCGACGGCTTGTGTACTGCTGGGCGGGTTTCTGGCCTGGCTTGTGGTGATGACGAACGTGCCTTTCCGCAAGACCATCGGCGTGATGGCCACGTTGCCGTTCATGATCCCGTCATTCGCAGCGGCCCTGGCCTGGGGCTCGCTGTTCCGCAACGATCGCGTGGGCGGCCAAGTGGGCTGGTTGCAGGGGCTGGGTCTCGACATTCCCGACTGGCTGGCCTGGGGCATGGTGCCGACGCTCATCGTGCTGACCCTGCACTATTTCAGCCTTGCCTTCACGATCATTGCGGCGGCCCTGGCCACGGTGAATTCCGACCTTGTCGAGGCGGCACAGATCGCGGGCGCGAAGGGACGGCGCATCCTGATGGGGATCATCCTTCCGGTGACGACGCCGGCGCTGGTGGCGGCCGGGTCGCTCTGTTTCGCAGGCGCAGTGTCAAACTTCGCAACGCCCGCGCTGTTGGGCTTGCCGGTGCGCATGCAAACGCTGTCCACCCGACTTTTCGGCATGATCGAGGTCGGTCAGGTCGGGCGTGGCTATGTCATTGGTATCCTGCTGGTGCTGATCTCCGGCGCCTTCCTGTGGGCCGGCAACCGGATCGTCTCGGGCCGGCGGTCCTATGCCACGATCACCGGCAAGGGCGGGCGGGCCAAGCGCTTTGACCTGCGCGGGGCGCGCTGGCCGCTCTGCGCTGTGGCGGCGGTGGTCCTGCTCAGCTCGACCGTGATCCCCGTCATCGTGCTGACAGCCTCCAGCCTTGCGCCGTCCTCGGCGAACCTCTTTTCCAACTGGACGCTGCACTATTGGATGGGTCAAAGCGATCCGTCCTTTGCCCAAGGCATCCCCGGCATCGCGTATAACGAGGATATCGTCCGGGCGTTGACGGTGACGCTGGGACTTGGGCTGGCGGTGGCCTTCACGGGCATGTTCGTGGGGCTTCTGGCCTCCTACACGACGGCCAGATTCCGCGAGGGTTGGGCGTCGGCCGCCATCACGCAGATCAGCTTTCTGCCGCTTCTGGTGCCAGGCATCGCGTTCGGTGCGGCCTATATCGCCTATCTCGGCGCGCCCATCGGTCCGTTCCCGGCGCTCTACGGCACCTTCGCGCTATTGGTCATCGCAGGAACGGCCTATCTCTTGCCCTTCTCGGTCCAGACCGGCCGCGCCGTGATCCAGCAGGTGGGCGGCGAGTTGGAGGAAAGCGCACGCATCACCGGCGCCAGCTTTGGCCGCAGGCTGTTCGCCATTACCGTGCCACTGGCGATCCGTGGGCTGGCCGCGGGCGGTATCCTGATCTTCGTCAAGATCGTCCGCGACCTGTCGCTGGTGGTGCTGCTCTTCACGCCCACAATGCCGGTCCTGTCGGTCCTAGCCTATCGCTACGCCTCCGAAGGCTTCGGCCAATTCGCCAACGCGATCACGGTCGTCATCCTGTTCATCTCGATCGCCGCCACGCTGATCGCCAACCGGCTGCAAACCAAATCCCAGCCCTGGCTGCAGAACTGAAGGGTCCCATGCTGGAAATTCGCAATCTCACCAAACGGTTCGGCGATTTCGAGGCTGTCAGGGACGTGTCGATTTCGGTGCCCGACGGTGCGTTCCTGGTGCTGCTCGGGCCGTCCGGATGCGGAAAGACCACGCTTTTGCGGATGCTGGCCGGGCTCGAATTGCCGTCCGCGGGGCAGATCGTATTCGACGGGAAACCCGTGTCGGACGGGGACCGAAACTGGACCGTCGATCCCGCCAGGCGCAATTCCGGGCTGGTGTTCCAGTCTTATGCGCTTTGGCCGCACATGTCGGTGCGCGGCAACGTCGACTGGCCACTGAAGGTGATGAAGATGCCGAAGGCGGACCGCACGAGGCGCGTCGCGGAAGTGCTGAAATTGCTCGATATCAGTCAGTTGGCGGACCGATACCCGAACGAGATCTCGGGCGGGCAACAGCAGCGCGTTGCCATCGCCCGCACCATCGCGCCGAAACCCTCGGTCCTGCTGTTCGACGAACCGCTCTCGAACCTCGACGCCAAGCTGCGGGTCGAGATGCGGACCGAGCTGATGCGCCTGCACCGGGCAACCGGGGCCACGACCGTCTATGTCACCCACGACCAGATCGAGGCGATGACGATGGCGACACATGTGGCGGTGATGAACCATGGCCGCGTGCAGCAATTCGGCACCCCTGCCGACCTTGTGGATCACCCCGAAACGGCTTTCGTGGCGACCTTTATCGGTACGCCTCCCAACAACATGGTGCCGATCGTCAGGAACGGCACCGGCTACAAGGTGGGAGGCCGGTACATGCCCGTGACTCCGCCCGCCGATGATTGCCTGGCAATGTACCGCGCCGAGGCGATGACGCTGAGCGACAGCGAGGGCGAAACCACTCTGCCGATGGAACTGGTCGAAACGAGCGCCATTGCCGGGCGCATGATGGTGACCGGATTGCGGGATGGGCTTCGACTGACCGCCATCGTTGAACGCGCGCCCGAGGCGCGGATCGGCGACACGGTCCAGTTCTGCTTGCCGCAACGGCCTGACAGCTGGTTCGGCCCCGATGGCGAAAGGATCGGTTGATGCGCTTGTTGCTGGTTCGGCATGGTCAGTCGGAGTGGAACGCGGCACGGCGGCTCCAGGGTCAGGCGGATGTCGGCCTGTCCGATCTGGGCGAAGATCAAGCCGACGCCTTGCGCCCGACGATCGAGGCGATAGGCCATTGCCGCGCGATCTCCTCCGATCTTGAACGGGTGCGGGAAACCGCGCTTCGGATCGGTGCACAGACACCCAGGTTTGTGGAAGACCTGCGCGAGATCGACGTTGGCGACTGGACCGGCCGCGGCATTGACGAGATACGCGCCGAGGATGACGCCGCCTATCAGGGCTGGCGTGCCGGCACATCCGCCCCGCCAGGCGGAGAAGCCTGGGCGGATTTCGTAGACCGTGTCACCGGTGTGATCGAAGCGGAGCGGCGCATTCCGTGCCTGAACCTGCTCGTCGTCTGCCACGGCGGCGTCATTCGCGCGATCCTGCAGCGCTATGTCGGCCTTGAACCCGCACACATGATCCCCGTCGCCCCCGCGAGCCTGAGCGCGCTTCGGCTAGGTACCGCAAAGCCGCCGCGGCTGGAGCTGTTCAACTATCTGCCCGACAGTTTGGACTTCGGAGCGCCGGACTAATGCGCGTCGAGCCCATGTGCCTTGCCGAGAAGTACAAAACGCGTTCGTGACTGCGATCAAAGCGGAATCCCGGCAATTCTGCCGCGTCCAGTGTTTTGGCTCAATTCGGTCATCTGTTCTTGGCCGACTATCAAGTGGCGGAATCGTGGCTTTCAAACCTCGCGCAGGTTCCCTTTGCGTCGGATAGAGTGTCTGGTCCTCGACTGACTTGACCAAGACCTGCGGCGATCAACGACGGGATCGTTCCTCACCGGACGAGGTCTGCCGATGACGCCGCAAATGGCCGCTGCGCGGCTTGAAGGGCAAGACAAAGCAAGGCGCTCCGCGACCAATCCGACCCATGCATGCAGCGGTCCAACCGAACCGGCCAACAGGGACTGCGAAGAGAAGCGGGACCCGGTTGAGCGACCCGATCCCAGCCGACAGGCAAAAAGACGATGAAATGAGCTTGACCCAAACGCCCGATCGGAGAATGCGCCATACGCCGAAAATATCGGAAGGTCAGTTATCCCTTGGATTGCCGACGTTCCTAGCAAAAGACGATCACGGCTATCGCGTGCCTTTGCGTTTCCCTTCGGCAGCGGCCACGACTGCGCCGAATAGAATGAGTGGGGCCGCCACTAGAAACGCGGTCGAAAGCCGTAGGTTGAAGACAAAGAGATCCGCCAAGAGAGGCCGCAACAGCGCGACGTATTCGAATGGTGCCAGGCGAGAGGCTTCGGCGTAGCGGAATGCCAGGGTCATGGCGATGTGGCCAAAGCCGCCAAACAGACCGGCAGCGATCAGCAGCGACAATGTCTGTCCCTCCGGCGCGACCCATCCCCAGGGAATGGTCAGCAGGGCCCCAATCATAGAGGCGAGTACGAAGTAAAGCGCGATGGCGCCCGGGCTCTCGGTTCCGTTCAGGCTGCGGATCAAGACGAGAGAAAGCGCCGAAAGCACCGCCGATGCCAGACCCAAAGCATACCAGACCAGTCTGGCCGTGTCGTTCGATCCGCCGCCCAGTTCCGGCGAAACCAATACGATGACCCCAGAAAATCCAAGCGCCAAGCCACCCACACGCCAAATAATCAAGCGCTCGGACAGCAGGATCATGGCGGCGAACGCTGTCAATACGGGCGTGAGTTGCGCGATCAACGTCGCCTCCGCCAGGTTCAGCGGCGCAATGGAGGCAAAGGACGCGAGCAAGGCCAGCGCTCCAAAACCGGAACGGAGGAAATGCGCGCCCGGCCGCTTGGTGGCCAATCCACCCGGGAATTCCCGTCTGATCCAAACGAAGAAAACCAGAGGGATCATAGCGAAAAAAGAGCGGAAGAAGACGATCTCGCCCAAAGGCACCTTTTCACTTACCGCCTTCACGCTGACGACCATCGCGGCCACCAGCAACCCGGACAGAACGCGCAGGCCAATTCCCAGCATGGGGCGATCCCGTCCCGTCAAAACCGGTCGTCCTTCTGGGCCAGCGCACCCCGCAAGGCGTCTCCGGCGAGATTGATGGCGAGAACGCACGCCATGACCGAGAGGCCGGACCAGATCATCTGCCGCGGGGTTGACCGCATATGGATGCGCGCATCCAGCAGCATCGTTCCCCATTCCGGCAGCGGCGGCTGCACGCAAAAGCCAAGGAGCCCGAGGGCGGAGATGCCGAGGATGGCGCGGGCAAACATGCCCGTCCAGACGACGGTCAATGACGGTAGCAGAGACGGCAGATAGTGCCACCGGGCAATGGCCCATGGCGACAGTCCTGCGAGTTTCGCCTGGATCACGTAGCCACGGCTCTCCAACGAGAGGCCAATCCCTCGCGCGACCCGCGCGTAGCGCATCCAGCCGGTCACGCTGAGGGCGACGATCAGACTGCCCGTACCCGGGTCCCGATGCAGAGACCGATGGCTGAAATCAGGAAGGCCAATCCGAGGGACCAGCGGGCTCCGTGCAAAAGTCTCGAAAGAATGTCCCGGCCAAGCGCGTCGGTGCCAAGAACCCACGCCGCGCCCGGCGGATGCAACCGGTTCGGAATGTCGATCGCGGATGGATCATATGGGGCCAGGAGCGGACCGAAGACCGCGATCAAGACGAACAGGCCGGCCAGGGCGATCACGCTACGCATCACGCTCTCCGATCCGGGGATCGGTCAGCCGATAGACGACATCGATCAGCAGATTGACCACGACGAACAACAACGCCGCCAAAAGGACAACGGCCTGCACCTTGGGAAAATCCCGGGCGGTGATGGCCGCCACCAGAAAGCTGCCAAGACCGGGTCTTGCGAAGATGACCTCGACCATCACCGCCCCTTCAAGCAGGAACGCCATCTCCGGGCCTAAGACCGTCACCACGGGGATCGCCGCGTGCGGAGCCACGTGATCTCGCCCGATGGCGCGGTTCGAGACGCCCCGGCGGCGAAAGGCGGGAAGGAACGGTTGGCCCCGCGCCTCACGGATACCTGACCGGATGAACCAGGTAAGGGATGCGGCGACGCCAAGCCCCGGCGTCAATGCCGGCAGGAGGATATGGACCGCTGTGCGGGCGCCCATGGCCGGCAGCCAGGCCAGATGCAGCGCAAAAAGCAGGATCAGCAAGAGCCCAAGCCAATAGGCAGGGATCGCTGCCCCGAACGAGGCCAGCGCCACGGCGATGCGGTCCATCCATCTGCCGGGCGCCCGCGTGGCGATCGCGGCGAGCGGCACCGAGGTGGCCAGCCCGATGGCCAATCCCGCAAAGGCCAATGGCACGGTATAGGAGATCGCATCAATCAGCTCGGGCCAGACCGCCCGCCCGGTGACGGAAGATCGCCCGAAATCGCCAATCAGCAGGGGGCCGCTCCACGCGGTGAAAGCCGTCAAAAACCCGGCATCCAGATCGGTCTCGACCTGCACATGGTCGACGACGTCGTCAGACGCAACGGTGTCGTAACGCGCCAGGGCAATGGCCAAAGCGGGATCGCCAGGCGCATTCCACAATAGCGCAAATGTGGCCAATGCCGTGCCGGTCAGGACAACGGCTGCGCGCGGCAACAATCCGAGAATGCCACGGCTCACACCGCATGCTCCAACGCCCCAAGCGCGATCGCCGCATCCCGCAACGTGCGGCCGTACTCCGTTCGCGGGGTTGCAAGGAATTCCTGCGACGGTCCGACTTCTTCGATCCGACCGGCGCGCAAGACCGCGATATCCTCAGCATGGGCACAGGCGTAACCAAGGTCGTGGGTAACGATGAGGGCCGCAAAGCCGTCTTTCGCTTGCAGGTCTGCGATCAGTTTTGCTGTGTGTTCCTGTGCAACCGCATCCAGCGCCGACAGGGGTTCATCGAACAGGATCAGCGGCGGTGCGGCAATCAAGTCGCGCAGGATGCCGACTCCTTGGGCCTGTCCGATGGAAGCCTCTGTGGGGCGCCGGTCCAGCAGATCGGGCGGCGCCTCTAGCCCGCGGCAAAGCCGGTCAATCCGGTCCAGCGGCGGGGCCCAGTTGCGCGCGGTGGCGGGCTCGATGACCGACCGCCGCAACGTGAGCGCCGGGTTGAAGGCCGCACGGGATTCCTGCAGGACCAGCGCGGGCCGGCAGTCGCGCACCGGGGCCCGACCCAGAACACTTTGCCCCGACATGGCCTGAGAAGCCCCAGGATCATGGCGATAAGGGTGGATTTCCCGGCACCGCTTTCCCCAACGACGGCAAGCGTTTTGCCCGGGTTCAACGACAGCCGGATGTCCTCCAGCGTCGTGCTTTGGCCGCGTCTGATCGAAACGCCTTCGACCTTCCGCATAGCAGGGCAAGCCAGCTTCGATGCGCGGAAAGGGACTGCGCTGCGCCTGTCTGCGGACGGTCGAGCAGATCTGCGGTCGGGGAAGCCTCGACAACGCGGCCGGCATCCATCACCGTCAGATTCAGAACCCTGCGCGCCGCCAACCCGAGATCATGCGTGATCAGCAGCATTACCGTTTCGGTGGCGGCAAGGTGGCTGTCCAGCAGGTCCATCGTCTGCGCCGCGACCACCGGATCCAGCGCCGAGGTCGGTTCGTCCAGGACGATCAAATCCGGGATCCCGATCAGGGCCATCGCAATAACGAACTGCTGCTGCATGCCGCGGCTCCACCCCCAAGGGCGTTTTCGAAGATCGCCGCCATCGATCTTCAGCGCCGCGAACAGTCGTTTCCGTTGGTCGGCGTTCGGCGGCGAACCCAGCGCCCGCGCGGCCTCGGTCCAATGGAACGCCATGCTGCGGAGCGGGTCCAAAGCTTCGTCCGGGCGTTGGGGAACATGCGCGACACTGCGGCCGTGCGCCCGCAGATCATCGATCAGGGCGTGGCCCAGCGTGGACTTCCCAGAACCGGACGCGCCTACCAGGCCGATGCGGGCGCGGGGGGCGATCTCCAGCGATGTGGGGTGCGGGATTGTCCGGCCCGAGCGAACTGCAGTCAGGCCGGAAACGGAAAGCGTCATTCGTCCAGCGCGACCCCGTTGTTCATCCAATAGGTTTCGGCCGGATGGACGGTGAAACCCGTCAGCCCGGTGCGCCCCACGCTGACCTGGCTGGCGTGGAACACCGCGATCAGCGCCACATCCTCGGCGATGATGGCCTGCACGCGGTCGTAGATGGCCCGGCGCGCTGCGTCATCGAAGGTCTGCCGCCCGTCGGCCAGCAGTGCGTCCAGTTCAGGGTTGGAATAGCCGCCCACATGCGAGCCGGAACCGGTGCCGATGATCGTCTCTGGGAAGTAGCTCGGATCGCCCTGCGGGGCCGTGCCCCACGCCTGCAGATGGATGTCTGCCGCACCGCTGGCGATTGCGTCGTTGTTGGCGCCCCATTCGCCGATAGAAACGGACGCCGTGATCCCGATGGCCTGAAGACAAGCCTGCGTCAGCTTCGCCGTTGGCGGCAGCGCGGCCCGGGAGGCACAGGTCACGATGTCGATTTCAAGCGGCGCGCCGTCCAGCATCCCGCGGCCGCCCTCCTTCACCGCTCCGGCTTCGGCCAGCAGACAGAGATATGCCCCGAATGGGTAAAGACGACATAGCGGCCGGCGGGAAGTTCCACCAAGTCCAGCCCCTCGGTTTTGCCATTGGCCTCGACACCGGCCACGTAGCGGAAGGGCCTGGTCTCGTCGGCGTCGCAGCAGACCACATAGGCCATACCAGCCACGGCCCCTTGCACGTTGCCCTCCCTCGCGTTGAACGATTGCCACAGCCCGGGGATCGCACCGGTGTTCCCGAAGCTGCAGGTCGTGCTCAGGCCAACCGCCCGGAAGGCGTCGCGATCACGCATTTCAGGCTTTGCAACATCGACGGTCTCCGTTGGTTCGCATCTCGACAATGCACCGGAAAACCGTGCCACGCTTGAAGCATTTACGGTTCTTGCCGAAGCGGACATCCGTGTGCGGCGCAGCATCGGTCAGACGGGGCTCTCACCGGCTCTTCCAACCGCTCTTCACACGCAACAGCGCGTTCAACGGCTGGATTTCGTCCGTTTCGCCGAAAATCTGCTGCAGGTTGGGAGGGCCGATGTTCACGGCTTTTAGGTATCAATCTCTAGGAAAACCAATACCTTACGCCTAACATGCAACACATGTTACAGGCTAGGGGCCCGTGTTGCATGTTTGAGAACCGAATTTCGGCGGAAGTCGCGTCAGCCGCGGAATTCTGAGCAACGCTCTAACCCAAGTTTATATGGGATTTTTAGCCTCGTCCTGCTTGACCGCCTCGAGGATATCTCCCGGCTGACAATTCAGAACCTTACAGATCTTGGCAAGCGTGGCAAAACGTACGCCTCGGGCACGGCCTGAGCGTAGCATGCTGAGGTTCTGCTCTGAGATGCCGATCTCGGCGGCCAGTTCCTTGGACTTCATTTTTCGCTGAGCCAGCACAACATCCAGACGGACGACGATTTCCATCAGACGTACTCCTGGTATTCGCGATCAATTTCGATGGCTTGCACCATGACGCGCCCAAACAGAAACAGGATCGCGCCCATCGTTGCCGACTTCAAATCGGACGGATCATATACATACGCGATCGGGCGCGGGCCTGCGGCATTCCCAAAGGAAATCAGGAAAGCATCAAACATCATGAACACGGTATCGAATGCCATCGCGAAGACGAGAAGCCCGCCGACCCACTGTACCCGGTGCGCAGTGATCTCGGTGAATATCTCTCCTCGGCGCAAAGCGTTGAGAAGAAACAGGGCGGCGATGAAAACCGCGACGGATGCGAGGATCACGGCACTCCAGAAACTGAAATAACCCAAGCGCAACCCAGTGCCGACCTGCGTACCGGCATCAACCATCCAATGCTCATTCCATCGCGCCGGATCGCCAAAGCAAAACCGGTAGGCACGGGCGAAGGCGGTATAGGAATAGCGTAGTAACTCCAGCCCGACCAGGATCATCACTGCGACTGATCCAATACGGACACGCTTTTCAAATTGGCTGGCGTTCATCAGACCATCTCGCTGTTTTCCGCGTGTTTGATCCTGGCGAGACGAATGACCCACCCCAGGAGGAAGAGCCCTATACCAGTCAGCAATACACCCGTTTCGCCCGACTCCAGACGGAAGCTGACCTGAAGTCTCGCATCGGTATTGAAGCGCGTCAGAAACCATCCGTCCAAACCGCCGGCGATCAGATTGCAGACCGCGCCAATAGCGGCCGCGGCACCGGACACTTGCAACGCTGTGACGGTTCGCAGTTCGAAGTAGGCTTGTTTGATGACGAGCCAAATCAGGTAAAGTGCAGCAAGGAGTGAGATTTGCGTGGCAATGGCAGACGGGAGCCACATCACGAAATGAATCAGACGGGCGCGGAACGGCACCTGGACGGTACTCTCCACGAAATAAAGAACGTGCCAGCCGGAAGGGCCGGAAAAGTCGAGCAGCCACATCCAACCGAGAAGCTTGTAGGGGTAGTAGAGCGAAAAAATCAGAACGCCGATGAAAGCGATGGGGCCGAGGACTCTCACTGTGGTTTCGCGCATCAATCCTACTCCAAAATTCATCTTTAACATGAATTGATTCTTTTAGAACGTCAAGATATTCACGCAATGGCGACCGTATGCCCGGACAAGGGGGACGTTTGGATTGCGTCGCTTAACGACAATGATCGCTTTTGCAGAAACTTGTCCTCCATCGAAGTGACGCGAATGGCAAGTATGTCCCGTAGCCCGGTCAATTCAGCAATTAGCGTGCTGCACGATGCACGAACGTCAGCAATACGATAGCCGCAATGCGGCGACAGTCGACGTATAGAACGGTGGCTCACACGACGTGGGCGGCCTGGTTCTTCAAATGTCGTTGGATTGCGATCTTTCCCGCGTCGATCCCGGAAAGCTCGTGTGTCGCCATTGGATCCATGACCTTGGCTTCCCGCTCGGGATGACAGGATAAAGGACCGTGATACACGCCCGTCCGGGAAAGTCGACGGGCAGGAAATCAAGGGAATTTGCCACTCTAAGTCCCCGACGCATGTCAGCAAATCTTTAATCCCAATGTTCGATGATCCCGGTGTTGTGCGTGAACCGGCACAAAGGTCGTTGGAAGGCAGGAAAAGTATGGCGAGTGTCACAGGCTACAAGCTGATTTTTGACACCGGCGCACCGGGCGTCAGTCTTGGCGACCCTGTGTCTGACGGCGGCCAGACCACAAGCATCGATACCGCGGCCAGCACACCGTCGCATCAAGTCTCCGTTGCGTTTGATTTCGGAACCCCGGTGACGGGATTCATGTACTCAGAGGGTGCCGACTACTATTTCGTCCCTGATGGTCCGATGGATTCATCGCCCTTGGGCTTTGGTATTGTCGTCGACCTTCAAGATATTGGTGAGAATGTCATTCTTGGCGACTGTGGCGACGATGCGCTGCAAGGCGATGTCGAAGGAAACACCATTCTCGGGGGCCAAGGGTCCGATACGCTGGAAGGCGGTGAGGGCGACGATTTGCTCTACGGCGGTGCGGGGCATGACCTGCTTTTGGGCGGCACGGGCGATGACACCTTGCGTGGCGGTGGCTCCGGCGAGAATGCGACTGAATTCGAAGACCCGATCCTGCTTCTCAACTTCGAGGATGGCATCGCGACAGCGGCGGCGGATGACAGTGGCAACGGCCATGACGGCATCTACCAGGGCGGTGCCGCGGCAGGCGGTTCAGGTTGGACCGGCTCGAGCACCGGGGTGATCCTGGACGGGTCCAACGGCTATGTCGAGATTCCCGACAGTTCGGATTTCGACCTCGCCGAAGGCACGATTTCGATCAGGTTCAATGCGGAAATGTTGGACGGCTATCTCGTATCGCGCGATAGTTCGGGCTTCGATGGAGGTGGGCACCTTGGCATTTCCGTCAATGCGGACGGAAGCATCAGCGTCCGTATCCAAGACACGGGCCAAAGTTATTCGTTTGAATCCGACACCGGCCTTGTATCGACCGGTCAATGGCATCACGTCGCCCTGAGCTTTGGGAGTGACGGCGCACACCTCTATATCGATGGGGAAGTCGCTGCGACCCATAGCTATACCGGCGGGATCGCGGGCAATGACGAGCCATGGGTTCTGGGCGTCAACCAATGGGCGTCGGGCGATGGAGTCGCCGACAACCTGAATTCGTTCTTCGACGGTACGCTTGACGAGTTTGCGGTGTTCGACGCGCAACTATCGGCAGAAGGTGTCGAGGTGCTGCGGACCAGCGGTGCAGAAAACGTACCCGCACCCGCTGCCAGCAATGACGCGACACAACTCGTCACTCTCAATTTCGAAAACGGTGACGGGCCCGCCGTCACCGATGACAGCGGCAACGGCAACGACGCCATGCTTCATGGCAGTGTCACTACAGGAGGCACGGGCTGGGACGGCACCGGTTCGGCGGTCCATCTCGACGGGCAAGACGCCTATGTCGAAGTCCCGGATGACGGCGCCTTTGATCTATCGGAAGGCACCATCGCGATCCGGTTCAAGACCGACGATTTGGAAGAAGGGGTACTCGTCTCTCGCGACAGCAGCGGTTACGACGGCGGCGGCCACGTCAAGATCGAGCTCGGCGAAGACGGGGAGTTGAGCGTCAGGCTTCAGGACGACTCGAACAGCTATAGAATCGATACTGACGAGGATCTCGTTTCCGAAGGACAATGGCACCATGTTGCCCTGACATTCGGCAGCGATGGCATGAGACTTTATCTCGACGGTGTCGAGGTCGGGTCGAACGCCTATTCCGGCGGTATTGTTGGAAATGATGAACCCTGGACGCTTGGAGCTGATCAACAACGATCCGGTGACGGCGTCGCCGACCGTCTCGAAAACTTTTTCGAGGGAGAACTGGATGAATTCGCGCTGATCGAGGGGCAGTTGACGCCAGAGCAGATCAGCGTTTTTGCAACGAACGGCATCGGTGCATTGGCGCCCGGCTTGACCGGAGACAGCCTTGTCGGCGGGGACGGCGCCGACACTTTTTTGATCAACGATGCCTTTGGGCAAGACACGATCGTCGGCGGCGAGGGCGGTTCCGACGGCGATGCGGTGGATCTCTCCGCGCTCTCGTCAGGCGCCACTGTCACCTACAGCGGTGACGAGGCCGGCACGATTGTCGACGGCACGGACTCGCTTTCATTTTCCCAGGTGGAGGCGCTGACACTGACCGAACAGGACGACAGTGTCGATGCCAGCCAGGACAACGCCGGGGTCAGGGTCGAAGGCGGTGCTGGCTCGGACACGATTATCGGGGGCTCCGGGTCGGACCTGATTGAAGGCGGCAAGGGCGATGACCTGCTCAGAACCGGCCTTGGCCAGGACACGCTGCTTGGTGGGAGCGGTGACGACACGCTTATGAATTCCGAGGGCGACGATAGTCTGGTCGGCGGCGCAGGCGACGACAGCATTGTCGCATCTGGGGGCGACGATACGCTCGAAGGCGGGGCAGGCAACGACACGCTGATTGGTGGCGACGATAATGACCGCCTGGTGGGCGGTATTGGCAACGATCTACAAGACGGCGGCGCAGATGCCGACACGTTTATCCTTGAAGACGGGTTTGGCTCCGACACCATTATCGGCGGCGAAGGCGGGACGGACCTCGACACCCTCGACTTTTCAGCATTAACGGTTCCCGTCACAGTCACCTATACCGGGTTCGAGTCCGGCACTGTTACCGATGGTGCGGATACGCTCAGCTTTTCCGAAATTGAGAATTTGGTCCTTACCGACTACGCCGATCTGGTGAACAACCCGGCAAGCTGGTCGGCGTCCCAAATCGACGCCGGCGGCGGCGATGACACGATCTTGTCAGGCGGCGGACACGACACCGTATTGGGCGGCACCGGAGCCGATTCTATCGAAGGTAGGGGGGGCGACGACAGCATATCGGGCGGCACCGGATCCGACACCCTGGTCGGTCAGGACGGTCATGACACGTTGTCGGGTGATGCCGGCGCCGACACGCTTTCCGGGCACGCCGGCGACGATGTCCTCCACGGCGGCGGCGACGGCGATGTTCTCTACGGTGACGAAGGGTCAGACACGCTCTATGGCGGGGACGGCGATGACACGCTTGTCGGCGCCCATCTGACGGACGAGCTCTATGGCGAGGGAGGCGACGACACCTTTCTTCTGCAAAGCACTTATGCCTGGGGAAGCGACACGATTGTCGGCGGCGAGACCGACGAGACAGGCGGCGACACAATCGACGCATCGGAAGTGACCACCTCGGTCACGGTGACCTATGCCGGGAACGAAGCCGGGACGATCACGGACGGGTCCGATATCAACACATTCACGGAAATCGAGGGTTTCACACTTACAGACCAGGCTGACGCATTTGACGCGTCCGCATCCTCGCTGGCCGTTACAGTCGACGCGGGCGGTGGGGCCGACACGGTGACCGGCGGAAGTGGTGACGACAGCATCGCGACAGGGGCCGGGGATGACATCGTCGTGCTGAATCAGTCGGGCGGTCACGATGTCATCTTGGATTTCGACATCGCCGACACCGATGGGAACGGCGCGACCAACGACCAGCTCGATGTGTCCGGCCTGCTCGACGGCGAAGGCAATCCCGTCAACATCTGGGATGTCACCGTCACAGATGACGGCTCCGGCAACGCCGTCCTGACTTTCCCAGAAGGCGAGGCAGTGACGCTTCAGGGCATCGCCCCGGCGCAGATGACGGGTCCGCAGATGGCCGCAATGGGGATTCCCTGCTTTACTCCGGGGACGATGATCCTGACGGCAAACGGGGAGGTTCCCGTCGAGGACCTGAAGATTGGCGACATGGTCGCAACCCGGGATCATGGCCATCAACCGATCCGGTACATTTCGACTGAAGAAATCTGCGGGCCGCGGATTCCGGATAACCACTTGCCGATCCTGATTCCGGCTGGAAGCCTTGGATTTGGTCTGCCCGAACGGAATCTTTTCGTCTCTGGGCAGCATCGCATGTTGCTTGACTGGAGAGGGGCGCGGCAACTCTATGATACAGCCGAGGTGCTCGCACCGGCAAAGGCCCTTGTGCAGCTTCCCGGCGTTCGAGTGAAGCGTGACGTTCGAAATGTGCGGTACATGCACATAGTCTTCGATAGGCACGAGGTGATTTTCGCGGAAGGCGCACCCACAGAGAGCTTTTACCCCGGGCCCACAACGCTTCGCTCTCTGGATTTCAACGAACGTGATGCCCTGTTCTGCGCCTTTCCCGCGCTTCGCAATGGCGTCGAGGCAGCTCTGGGAGCACCGGCCCGAAGGCTGCTTCGCGTTCAGGAAACCAAGCAGTTCGTCCGGGATTATCAGGGCCGGCATGGTGGCGAAGTCGCGAAGTGGGACGTAGACCTGGCTATGGAACGGTACGAGACGGAACTTCTATTTGGCGAGGGAGGAGCAAGCGCGGCTTAAGCGACGGATCGCCCGATCCTGCCAATCCGAGAGCTGCCATTGCGCAAACGGCGGTTCCTCTGATCGGGCGTTTGGGTCAGGCTCATTTCATCGTCTTTTTGGCTGTCGGCTGGGATCGGGTCGCTCAACCGGGTCTCGCTTCTCTTCGCAGTCATTGTTGGCCCGGTCCGGTTTGACCGCTGCCTGCATGGGTCGGATTGGTCGCGGAGCGCCTTGCTTTGTCTCGCGCTTCAAGCTGCGCAGCAGCCATTTGCGGCGTCATCCGCAGACCTCGTCCGGTGAGGGACAATCCCGTCATTGGTTGCTGCAGGTCTTGGTTAACTCATACGGCAGCCTCCGACGGTCTCTGACGGAATTCGGTGCCATCGGCCCATATGCGATGCATGACGACGGCAAGTTTCCGGGCGACGGCGACGATGGCGCGGCGTCGACCCTTCCGGCGCATCACCCGCAGCCCCCAAACCGAGGCGACGAGAGCAGAGATTTGTGCATCGCGCAGCAATAGCGAGGCCAAACTCGGTGGGATTGCGGACAAAGCCGCCGCCGATCGAATGGTGGTTTGGGGACATCGTGGCTACCGGCGAAAACCATCCAGGCAGCCTTTATCGGTCACTACACGCCTAGGTAATCTGCAGTCGACAAAGCCAGGTCATTCACTCGGCCACTACCAGCCTGCTTGCTGGTTGTACTCTCGCCGACGCACTTCCCTTCGGTTTAGAGGAGCCGCATCCCACAGGCGAAGTCGGTTCTTCAGGTGTCGCTCGACCAGCTTTTGAGCCCGCTGTCCGGACACGAAAGGCCGGGCCGGTTCCTGTTTCGCATAGAGCGCCTGGCGCGCCCGAAGCACGGCCTTGGCGCCCAGCATCCGAATCGCCTCTTTACCCAGCCAGAGAGACTCTGCCCCGACACCTTCGGCCAAGAGGACCGAATGGCACGGCAGCAAGAGGTGGACGAACCGAACCTCTTCGTCGGGTTCGGCAAGCCGGACGCCCGGCAGGGCGACCAAGTCCTTAGCGGCCACCAGCACCTCTTGTTCCCCAAACATCCGCTCGGCGATCCGGCTCCGCAATAGAATCCGATGCTGGCGCGACACCCGCAACTGGCGTTCCGGCATCGCGTCCGCGATGGCACCCGGCGCAAATTCGATGACGCGCAGACCTTCGGCGGCGGTGGCATCGGATGGCAGGACCCGCGTCTCCGCCGCCCAGAGGATCGGCAAAGTGCCGCGGTCCAGCGTCGAGACCAGATCGCCCTGTTCTAGCTCCTCGACGAGGCGCGGCCCGGCAGGCGTGGCAATCCGCGTCCCGGCAGCGAAACAGACGACGAAGTTGATCGTGTCGTCGACCGCCGCGTCGTCGGCGTCGATGAAGGCCACACTGTTCATCGACTGGATCGTCACCGAGTTGATGTTCAGCGGGCTGACCCCGTCATCGGGGATCAGGAACCAACGCGTCGGCCCGCCGCCGGTCGGGATGGCCTGCACGACGAAGCCGCCATATGTCGTGCCGCCGAGATCGAAGGTCACGTCGTAGAGCCCGTTCGTGGCATAGGTCGTGCCGTCGATATCCGCCGGAAAGGTCCCGAGAGAGCCGACGTGGAACCCGGCCTCGATCATCTGGCCGAGCCCGGTGCTGAAATAGTCGTCGGGCACATCCGCCGTGGTCTCGGTCATCAAGAACTCGACATCCGCCCCGGTCCCGGGCTGGCCGATCACGTCGCCGACCCCGGGCAGCCCGTCGAGTTCGAGCATGTCGTAGATAATCGCCATGCCCGCCTCCTATGCAGCGGCCGCAGGTCCGTCCGGGCCCGCGAAATAACGGTTCAGGACGAATTCCAGAGGCCGCGGTGACAAGTGATAGCTTTCGACCGCCAGCGACATCGCGGCGCCGTAGCCGCTGGTGTCCAGCGACCAGCGCTCGGTCAGCGGCAACTCCAAGAGCCGCGCCGCCCGGCGGAACAGGATGCGCGCGATCCGGCCGTTGCCGTCGCGATAGGGATGGATGCGGAAAAAGGTGGCGAGGATCGCGGCAAGCTCCTTGCGCTGTTGCTCCGGAGCGGGCGGGTCGGTCAGCAGGCTGCGGATGCGGTTGCCGAGCATCGCCATTTCCTGCGCGACCCGGGCCGGGGGGCAGGTGGTCGAGACCATCGGCGCCTCGGGCCGGACGTTGACCAGCACGAAGACCGGCTCATCCAACTTGCGATAGCGCCCGATCGCACCGTGAGGCTTGCGCTCGTGCGATGCGCGCGCCAGCAAACGGTGCAGCACCCTCGTGTCGCAGAGATGCTCGATCTGCCGCGCCCGCGGACGCTCTGCCAGCAGCGCCTCGACCCACGTCGCCGGTCCGGCGCTGGCTGCTGTCGGATCGGTTCTGACTACGGCCTCTGCTGTCATGCGTCCTGGTCGGTTCCGGTCTTCCCTGGCGCCGCATGGCCGGCGGTGCCCAATTCCCCTTCGATCCGTCAATTGTCCACGACAGTTGGACAAGTCCCGGGCAATTCCATGGATATATCTTGAAGTTCTTAAGGAAGTTTTCAGCAGGTCCCGAAGCGCTCGATCTTGCCGAGACCGCCACCCAAGGATGACAGCTTTGGATTGAGACGAGGTCGGATGACTGGTCACTTGGGAGGGGGTGCCCTACGGCGCTTTATCCTGGGATGGCGGCCCAGAGCCCGACACACCGCAATGCTGCGCCCGCGTCGAACAACAGCTGAACGCGCAATCCCGACCTTCCCGCTCCGGATCTTCCACACGACCAACATCTCGGAACTGGCCGAAGCGATGGAGTTCGATGGCGACGAGCGGGGCGCCGAACCGACATCTATTGACGAATTGGAGCGCGTGAAAGGAGAGACGTGAGGAACAAAAAGGCCCGCTTATGGCTCGAGAGGGTATCCAATTGCTACGGGATGCTCGCTACGGTTTCTTCCCTTTCCAGAGAGACCATGTCGTGAGGAACACGAGGAGTCCTCCGGTAATCAGGAGGAGAGACGGCAACTTGATACCGAAGGGAAGTGGGATGTCGGTGGCGGTGCGGGTAAACCATGCAAACATCAGAGCGGCGATGCCGGTCGCACCCGTGAGGAGGTTGAGGCCGAGTTTGTTGAGGCGCGCGTAAGTCTCATCGTCGATCTGGATGCGGGTCCGAATGGCGAAATGGCCTTCATCGGCTCGGCGCATGATACGCCTCAACAATACCGGCATTTCCACGATGGCGTCAGCATCCTGTAGAATGCGCAGTCCGAGTTCTTTGGCCATCGTCTCAATGTCGAGGATCTTCATACTCTGTTCTGCACCAAAGTCTTCGGCGATGGCCTGGAAATCTATGTCAGGATCGAGGAGCCGGATGGTGCCATCGAGGGTGCCGAAGGTCTTGTCTAGGAAGAAGAGATCGGGGGGGATATGGAGCTTGTGCTCAACAACAAATCTCTGCAGGGCTTCGCTGGCCTGCGCCATTGGCATGGAGGCGATATTTCGGAAGAGCAGCCGGAGATCTTCACGCAGCTTTCGCATGTCGACATCATGTCCCACGATATCATAGTCGAGAAGGTGCGCAGCCATGCTGACGTGGTCTCGCCGGATGATATCAAACGCGATGGCGCGGAGCATGGCCAGGGTGTGGCGATCGAAGCGCCCGATCATACCGAAGTCGAGGATCCCGATTACGCCATCCGGTAAGAGCATCAGATTGCCAGGGTGAGGATCGGCGTGAAAGAGGCCGTCGCGAAAGATCTGTTTCAAGGTGATCATCACCACCTTCTTTGCAATCTCGCGGGTATCAACCTTTTCGTTTTGGTGCGCATCGAGTTGGCTGATGTTGACGCCGTCGAGATACTCCATGGTGAGCAGGCGTCGGGTGGAGTAATCCCAAAAGATGCGGGCTATATGCACCTGGGAGTCATATTGAAAATTGCGGGCAAATTCCTCTGTGAGATGACCTTCCGAGGCGAAGTCCAGCTCGCGCAGGATGACCCGCTCGAACTCCTGGATCACCTTCACCTTATCGATGGTCTCGGCAAAGCTGCTGCGGTTGGCGAGGCGCGCCATTCCGTAGAGGATCGAGAGATCCATACGGATTTGTTCTTCGATCCCGGGGCGCTGAACCTTGGCAACGGCCTGCGTTCCATCGGGCAATGTGCACCGATGCACCTGAGCGATCGAGGCCGCCGCAAGCGGTTTTTCCTCAAATGTGGGGAAGATCTCACTGAGATCTTTTCCCATCTCCGCCTCAACCACCTTCTTCACCTCTTCAAAGGGGATCTTGGAGACGTGGTCCTGAAGCTTTCGCAACTCCAAAACATACGGCCTGGACAACAGATCCGGGCGGGTGCTCAGGATCTGCCCCATCTTGACGAAAGTCGGTCCGAGTTCTTCACAGACCATGCGCAGACGCGCGGGAGCGCTCAAGGTTCTGATCTTGTGAGAGATTTCCTCTCCCTCTTTGCCCTCGTCGGGAGGAGGCACCACGTTCTCGCCTCCAAAGAGCTTGCTTAACCCCATTCTGTCGGAGAGATAGCCAAAGTCGTGTCGGGCAAAAACCGCCATGATTTGTGCATAGCGCTTATATCGAGTCACAAATTCCGCCATCTGTTTTGGTCTCCGGCCTCTAAACTCGCACGTAGTTGTCGTGGTCGAACACGACAACTACGTGCGAGTTTCGGCTCTCTTTTTCCCAAGCTGACAGGGAACATACGGCAGAAAGGTCCCGCGACCCAGACGTTCACTGTTCGGAAAGGGCTGAGACAAACCGCCAGGGCTTTGGCGGATAGACCGCCAGCCATGCATGCGCCAGGAGCCGCACCGGATGGTCTTCATCGACGAGACTTCCGTGAAGACGAATATGACGCGGCTCAGGGGCCGGGCGCCGCAGGGCGAACGCCTGAACGGCAACGCGCCTTTCGGCAAGTGGCGCACCGGTCGGCCCGCGAGCCGTCGACCAACTGATCCAAGCCGTCGGGGATAACCGGTCGCGGTGCATTGCGCGACCGGACGCATCGGGTCTTTCTCATGATCCGTCGGTTTCTTCCTCGAAGAAGAGCAAGAAGGCTTGCTCGGAGGTCGACCCGTCGGTGGAAGTGGCCGTGATCGTGATTTCGAGTTCGACCTCATCGGGTTTGAAAACGGCATCGTCCTTGATCACAACGCGGCCGTCGTCGTCGACATAGAACCGGTCGTCATTGACACTATAGGCGACCGTGTCGCTGACGTCCTGATCGGTCGCCGAGACCTTGATATGGGTGTAGGTTTCGTTCGGCTCTACGATATCTGCATCAGGATCCAAATCCTGAATCGGTCCGACATCGAATTCGTTCACGTCGCTTACCGAGATATCGAAGGAGGCCGATTGGGTCGATCCGTCGGTTGAAGTGGCGGTTACGGTGACGGTTACCGTGCCTTCCGTCTCAGCGTCGAACTCCGCACCCTGCTTGACGACGACCCGGCCCTGGTCATCGATCTCAAAACGGTCGTCGTCGATCGAATAGCTCACGCTATCGATGACATCTTCGTCAATCGCCGAGACGGTTATTCCCGTATAGGCGGCCAGGGGGTCCCTGCCGGCGTTTTCGGGCATTGTATTGTTCGCCGGATCCGTGTCGGTTGGCGTTGTGACATCGAATTCGTCGACATCCCCCACCTTGATGACAAAGTCATGCGTCGATTGGGTGCCATCCTGCGCTGTCGCCGTGACGGTGAGGGTAATGCTCGGCTCGGTTTCCGCGTCGAAGGTCACGCCATTTGCCACGTTGACCCTGCCGTCGTCTCCGATCACGAAGCGATCGTCGCTGACCGTATAGGTCTGGGTCTTGTCGGAGAAGGCCGTGATGCCGGTATAGGTGCCGGCAACGGCGTTCTCGGCGATCAGGTTGTCCGAGCTGTCCAGATCCCGGAATGGCTCGGCATTCCAATAGCTGCGGCCGGTATTGGGAAAGTCGATATTGGTCTGCACAGCGAATCTGAGCGCGGATGCGTCGGTGTGGATGCCGAACTCTTTGCCAAGCTCCTGCACCCATTCGAAGGGTGCCATCGGCGGAGCGATGAACTCCAGAGCCGCCCAGAAGCCCATGCCGTAGCCGGCCGTCACCAGATCGTTCACGGGGTTTTCCTGCTCCAGGCCGGATATCTGGCCGCCCATCCACTTGACCAAAGCGGTCTGGAACGCGATGCCGCCCGTCTGGGCCACAAGGGACTCCACCCCGATATCTTCGATGGCAATGCCAAGCAGCGCTTCGGCCGCCGCGGTCGCCACAAAGCCGCCGGGACGCGCGAACAGGTGGATCGCCATAAGCTTCGAGATTTCCGCTGCCGGATCGAAACCGGGGATCGACTCGCCCGCCCTGACCATCTCGGACAGGTTGAAGCTTGTGTAATCCGTATAGGCCAGGCCCGCCTCCAACTGAATGCCGCCTTCGACCGCCGCAACGAAGGCCAGCCCTTTCTCGATGACATCCGCGGCCTGAACGATGATCGTCTCACCGATATTCGTCAGGGCAGTCTCAAGCTGCTGATAATCGGTCATGCTGGCGTTCCCCTCGCCGACCTCGGCCCGCGTGATCCCGAGGATCAACTGCGAAGACGCGTCGAAGGAGTCCATGTTGAGGGCAGCTTCGTCCTGGAAAAGGATATCGAGCAAGGTGTCGGCATCCTCTTCGCTTATTCGGTGGCTCGGTCCGGTGTAGGTTACGCCGTCGTCAGCGATATTGTCGAAGGGAGTTGCGGTCAGCCAGTCTTTGATCTTGGTGCGTCCATCATCGGTGATGCCGGTAATTCTTCCGCCCTGAGTGATCAGGTAATTGTCGATATCGGTTTCTGCGACCCCGGCCTTGCGCAGCAAATGCCGAACGATATTGGGCGACGTCAGATTGTGGCCTGTCGAATAGGCGGTATTGACGGTCTCAAGCTGATCCGACGAAATATGCCCGGACCTTTCGAGACGGTCCTTGTGTTTGTTGATATACCGAAAAACCGCATGGTCGTCCGGATCGTCCGGAAACTCTTCCTTGGCAAGCCGTTTGATATCGGTAATGGCCTCGTCTGCAATGCCGGCATTGCGCATCTCCTGCTCCAGCGCCACGACGCTTTCCAGGTCATGCTCCGTCAGCAGGTCCAGAAGGAGCGAGGAGATCCCTTTTTGGCTATCGGACTCGCTGAAGTGCTTCTCCAGCGCTTCCATCACGATCGTTTCATCCGTTCGAACGTTACCCAACTGGAGTCCGGGCACGTTTCCGGCTCCGAAACCTCCACCACGGACATTGGCGCGCTGGCGGAACGCGTTCGTCACGCCCTCCGTGATTAAATTCCCGAAATTCTCCCAGGACACCCGGTCCTGGTTTTCGATATAGCCGCCAACGATATAGTTGCTGGTAACGTCGCCCTTTTCCCAACCGCCGTCAGCTTTTTCAGACCACTTGATATCGAAAAGGTCCGTGATCGATATCAGCCCGCCATCCGCAGACACGTGGCCGTTCAGTCCGGATTCACCTGCACCGACGGCCTTGATGTAGCGGAACTTGACCCTGATCTCGGGGTCGCCCGTATTCACGGGCGGGTGAACCACCAGTCGGATAGAGCCGAAGTTGAAGCCGTATTTCCCGATCCGCTCGAGCAGCTTTTCGCTGCCCGGCAGGCTTTGGATGATATTTTCGACCGCGCCGAGCCATTCGAAGTTCAGGTCGAGGCCGGCGCTGAATTTCTGCCGGTCTCCCAGGCCCGGGGTCTGGCGGCCGCCTTCTTGCGGTGCGATGCCAAGAGCGCCAAGGAAGTCCTGCGCTTCCTGCGGAAGCTGGTCAAAGCTCAGCCCGCCGGTGATGATGTCGATGATTTCCTCGAAGTCGAACTCGTCGCCGAGCACCATATCCGTCAGGTGACTGATGACCTGGTGTTCGATGACCATCTGCTCAACCTCGACGCCCGTCTGGACGAGCACCTCGGGGATCTCCTCTAGCGCCTGAATGGCGGCATCGGGGCCGTAGAACATGAGCATGATCTGGCCGACATCGATGATCGCCTCGCCGGCCCATTCGCCGATCGTTTCGATCGCCTTGAGCATGCCGACAAATCCGTTGGGCGAATCCTGATAGGCCGATTTCAGCTCTGCCCAGCGCTCCTCGGCACCTTCTTCGATGCGGTCGCGCAGAAAGTTGAAGCCCGCCTTGGCCAATTCGCCGGCGATCACTTCCCAGACCGGCTCCGGCGCGGGATCGGTCGACCACTGCACCGATGGGCCGCCTTCGCCCTCGGAGTTGGTGATGTTGGTGAACCGCAGATGCCCGTCATCGGACAGCGTGAAGGTCATCAGGTCGCCGGCGTTGGCGCTGGAATGGATGCTGTGATTGCGCCCCTGCGTTCCTTCGAAGCTCAGCCCCCGGTCGGTGATGACGATGTCGCCCATCTTGTTGCGCGGGCCAAAGGTCTTTTTCTTCGTCAGAAGACCGCCGACCGTGCTTTCGTAGGTGAACTCATCCGACGCGCGCCACACGACCTCGCCGGTTTTGAGGTTCTTCACTTCCCAGCTGTGGTCCCGCCGCGAGGTGTTCTGATAAAGCATGAAGGTCCCGTCTTCCGAGACCAGAACCTCGCCCGCGCCCAGCCGCCCGTCGCGCGCGGGGTCGCTGCTGTCGATCGCCTCATCGCCTTCGATAAAGCCAAAGCCCGCGCCGCGGATATCGAACGGCGAGTCCGGATCGGCCAGCTTGCCGTCGCGCGAGGTCCACAGCTCCGTCCCGCTGTCCTCGTCGATCAGGCTCAGCCGCGGCCGGTCGGCCGCGTCGGTCCGGATCTCAAGCGCGAAATTGCCGTCAACGGTCGGGTTGCCGGTGCCGGAGGACCAAACCACATTGTCGTCCGCATCCAACCCGCGCAGCTCGCCATGGCGGGTGAGTTCCCAGCGATCGGCCGCCACGTCGGGGGACCACACCGGGCCCAAGGCGACCCCGTTATGCTGCAGCACCAACCCCTGTTCGTCGTTCACGAACATCACCCAGTGACCATCTTCCGTCACCAGGACCGCGTCGTCCTCAATGTCGAAGGCGCCTTCGGGCGTGTCGGGCGAAATCGTCGTGTCTTCGGTAGAGATGACGTGCTTCGCCAGCGTCCGGCCGTGGCCGGGCGGCACGCCGTATACCAGCGAAAAGCTGGCCGAAGCGGTGATGTCCTCGCCGCCGTCTTCGCCGGGCACCGTCAAGGTAACCGTAAATCTGCCGTCGCCGTTATCGACGGTCTCCACGGTCCCGTTTTCGCTCGGGGTCTGCCCGAGTCCCAGCCAGAGTTGCGACACGATCTCGTCGACGACTGCCTGCCGCGCCGCCGCTTCCGTCCGGGCTTCGCCGCCAAAGGTGCTCGGCTCTCCACCTTCCCAGTCGATGAACGCGCTGAAGTCGTCCTGATCGGGCGCGGCCGCCGATGCGACAGAGAACGAGTAGCTGTCCTCGACGACCGTGCTGTCATTCGTGGTCAGATCGGTCCGGGTCTGGCGCACCACGACGGTGACGGTCTCGCCCTCGACCGTGCGCGAGGCGATTTCGGGGGCCGAATAATCCAACTGCGCGTCTTCGTCGCGCCCGGCCGGCGGGTAGCTGGCAAGGATCGCGTCGACCACCGCCTCTTCGGCGCCGTCGGCGGTTTCGTCCAGCACCGTGACCGAATAGACCCCGTCCGGCCCGTCGATCTCGATCTGCCGGTCGACCAGCGGCTCGCCGCCTTCGAGCTGGATTGTTGCGGTCGCCGAGGCGCCGCGGTCCATCGGGTGGCCGGATCGGACGTGCAGGCGGACCGAATAGGTGCCGTCGCCGGTGTCGGTCACGGTCAGGGTCGGGCGCTGCCAGGACGGCCGGCCGGTGGCGGCCCAGAGCTGCGGGGTGATCTCGGCGACGATCGCGCGCACCGCATCGTCGGAGGTCAGGGCGCTTGCGGGCACGTCGATGGTGGTGCCGTCGGGCAGCGTCACGGTGCCGGTAAATTCG
>JAAUYH010135719.1_pt1 | contig 32265 bp, 31 predicted proteins | sample 7278061 | NCBI WGS metagenome assembly JAAUYH01 (sample SAMN14350203, study PRJNA611818) | marine sediment metagenome | isolation source: surface marine sediment (0.6m) | place: French Polynesia: Moorea | collected 2018-08 | reverse complement strand
TTATTATGCTAAAATATTAAGATAATAGTCAAAAATCACCAACATGAAACGACAGTTAACTAAACGTCTTTCTCCTTCTAAGATCAGAGTATTTTCTAATTGTTTTTGTGATTTTACACTTACTCCTGGAAGAGAAAGACGTTTAGTTAACTGTCGTTTCATGTTTGTGATTTTTGACTATTATCTTAATATTTTAGCATAATAAGTCCTGTAGAACCGAATAATTAAGGTGAGTATTACTCACCCTATCATTTTTGTTGACTCAAACAATAACTTCCATAGGAGTCCCACTTTGTGGTGGCGGATAAATACGAATTCTCGCTTGTTTTCCCAGTTGATGTAAATAGTTGCTAACGGTTTCTAAGGACTTCAAAATTTGCCAAGTTAAACCATTTTTAGGACAAATCAACACGAGGGTTAACCCATCACGGCCAGTGGTTAAATTCCAACCACATTTTGATAATAACCGTTGGGTTTGTTCGTCACAAGAGTTATAAAACAAACGGCTCACTATATCATTGAATTCCCAACATAATTCGAGATCACTGGGAACCCAACAGGGTAAATCATCGGGAGGTAAAAAAGATGGATTCATGACAATGTCAGGGATTGATTATCTAATTTAATTTTTGTATAAAATGTTACAGAAGTCAAGGAAAGAGTATATTAAGAACCATTACAATAACCGGGTAGGGAAAGTAAGAGGAGCAGAGGGAGACTGGGAGAGGGGGGAGCAGGGGGAGCAGAGGTAGCAGGGGAAGCAGGGGAAGCAGGGGGAGACTAGGAGAAGTGATTGATACATATTTCCCTATTACCCAGTCACCCCGTCACCCCATCTCCCCGTTACCCCATCTCCCCGTCACCCCATCTCCCCGTCACTTCTCACACTCTCCACCCTTCCCATACTCCCTATCACCCCGTCACCCTCTAAAATAGGAATAGGGGTTGATTTATTTTTTAACTATCCATGAACCAAAAAAAACAACAAGGATCACTCGAAGATATTCCTGAAGCATTGCGAGATATTCCTATTTCTCCTCCATCGTCTTCATCCCTAAACCTTAAATGGATAATGCTAGGGTTAGCTGGAGTTATTATGGTTGTATTGGCAATATTAGGGATCATGCGTCTAGTGTCTTCCCCATCACCGACGACTACGGTATCGGTTGAACCGACTCCCCCATCTACTCCAACCCCTGAACCTGAAACGGTTGAAAATATTTTAGGTCATTTACCCTATGAAGAAGCTGATCCCAGTCAGTTAAAAGCTATTACAAATGACGGCAGAATTAAACTGAGAAAAAAAGCGGCTGATCGCTTCTTACAAATGCAACGAGATGCACGGACAAATGGCATTATTTTAACGCCAATTTCTGGGTTTAGAACGGTTAAAGAACAGGAATACTTATTTTTTGAAATTAAGCGTCAAAGAAATCAAGATACTCGTAAACGGGCTGAAGTCAGCGCACCTCCTAAATATAGCGAACATCATACCGGGTATGCTATTGATATTGGGGATGGTCAAGTTCCTGCTACTAATTTAAGTGAAAAGTTTGAACAAACCCCTGCTTTTCGCTGGTTGGAAAATAATGCAGCAAAATATAGTTTTGAATTATCTTTTCCTCCTAATAATCCTCAAGGTATTAGTTATGAGCCTTGGCACTGGCGATATGTGGGAGATGCTGATAGTTTAAAAACGTTTTATGAGGCTCAGCAGTTACAAAATAAGTCTTCTTCTCAGGAAAATACAGTTAATTAAGGTAAAATTTAAGGATTATGACTAATACTACTTTATTAAACAATGATAGTGGTTTACCTCAACAGGAATGGTGGGTGGTTCGTTGGTTAGAATTGTTAGATTCTTATCGCTTTAAAAAGCGGTTAGAAAGGGCAAGAAATTATGCAAGAGAAGGCCATGTATTAAGTATTGAGTTTTCGGGTTCTCAGGTGTTGGCTAAGGTTCAAGGAACGGAACCTGAACCTTATCAAGTTTCTCTTTCTCTTGACCCTTTTACAGATGAAGATTGGAATTTTATTATTCAAAGTTTATCGGAAAAAGCGATTTTTTCGGCTCAATTATTATCAGGAAAAATGCCAAATGATATTGAAAAGGTTTTCACTGATAATGGTTTAAGTATCTTTCCTTTTAGGTTATCGGACGTTCATTCCCGTTGCAGTTGTCCTGATAAAGCTAACCCTTGTAAGCATATTGGAGCTATTTATTATCAATTAGCAGAACGATTTAGTGAAGACCCTTTTATTATTTTTCAGTTACGGGGAAGAAGTAAAAATCAAATTCTAGAAGGATTAAGAAATTTAAGAAAACAACAAGTCAATCAGGATAACAATACTTCAAATCAAATTAAAGAAACCGTTGATAATAATCAAAAATTAGAAGAAAAAAACAATCAAGAAAATGAACCATTGGCAGTTACAAAATTTTGGCAATATTCTGAATCTTTAGATCCTTCTTTAGTGGTTATTGTTCCTCCTACAGATAATAAAACAGTGTTAGATGTTTTGGGGAGAATACCATTAACTTATGAAGAGGCAAAAACAGTGAAAGATTATCTACAACAAGTTTATCAAACGGTTTCACAACAAGCGATGATGACAGCTTTAAAGAGGGATGAATGAGAAAAAATCAGCCTATTTTATATGTCATTTGTCCTGGTTTTCATGACCAAAGCTTAACGGATTGTTTTGTCCAAACTATTAACAATTATTGTCCGGATCTTAGTAATTTATTGATCTTTCCTACGGAGCAATATCATCCTTATTCTGGTGTTCATTTGCTACACTATTTGCAAGAAAAATGCAAGCAAAAAGTACAAAAGTTAATGTTTATTGCCTTTAGCGCGGGGGTGGTTGCTGCGGTTACGGCTGCTTGGCAATGGCAACAACAGGGGGGGACGATTAAAGGGTTAATCGCTTTCGATGGGTGGGGAGTTCCTCTCTGGGCTGATTTTCCTACTTATCGTGTCAGTCACGATGAATTTACCCATTACAGTTCTGCTATTTTAGGGAAAGGTAATCTTAGTTTCTATGCTGATCCTGCGGTTGACCATTTGGACTTATGGCGATCACCTGATCGGGTTCGAGGTTGGATGATTGATACGAGAAACCCCAACCACACTGCTTTGTCTTATTTGCCTCTTATGGAGTTCTTAGGTTGGATTTTGTGAGAATCCCTGTCAGTTTATTGACAGGGATTCTGGAAGTTAGCCCATCCTTTAATAATGACTACCGGACTTACGATGATGAATGGCGGTTACCCCATCTTGCAACACCTGTCCTTTGGTAACCATCGCATAAATGACCCAATGATCCCCACATTCCATGCGATCGCCTACCTTACACTCTAAATAAGCTAACGCATCTTGCAAAATGGGAGAACCATTATCAGCCACCTCCGTTTTTACCCCTTCAAAGCGATCTTCTCCCGGAGAAAAAGGCTTCAAAAAATGCTTCATCAAGGCAATATGATCCCCTTCTCTGAGAATATTCAAGACAAAGGAACTCCCCTTATGTAACAAAGATTCGATCGCCCGTTCCTTGGCCACTGCTACCGTAAACCCCGGGGGATTAAACGTCGCTTGAGAGATCCAAGAAGCCAACATGGCCCCACTCAACTCTTCCTCTTGACACGTGACAATGGATAATGACCCTACAATACGTCCTAAAGCCTGTTGTAACCGGTCTGTTTGGGACTGATTCACCGAATTTTTCGGTTGACGGCGTTTCTGGGCTTTTTTCACCCCTTGGGCAAAGTCGGTTCCTGCTTCCTCGCAGGTTTTTAACGTTGTCTGAGTGGGGCTAAATTTCACCCTGATGGGGTCAAAACCGAACTGATAACCCCCATCTCGAAATTTGCTTTCTAAGAGGTCTATGGCTTCTCCACTCCAGCCATAGGACCCAAATACCCCGGCCAGTTTCGATTTATCCGCATTGGCTAAGGTGATGCCTAACGCCGTTTGAATCTGAGTGGGGGCATGGCCGCCCAAGGTGGGGGACCCAAAAATAAACCCGGAACAGTTATTGATAGCTTCTTTGATGTCGTCCGGTTCGGCTACTTCTGCGTTAATCGATTCTACTCTGACTCCAGCTTTGGTGATACCACTGGCGATCGCTTGGGCGAGAGTCGCCGTATTACCGTAAGCGGAGGCGTAAATGAGGGCGACGCTTAAACTGTTGGCTTTTTGCGCTTCTAACCATTGTTGATAGGAGTCGGTTAACTCTCTCAACCCATAACGAACTAATGGACCGTGGCCAGTTCCGTAAATTGTAGCGGGTTTACGGCTTAATTTTTCTAAGGCGGTGTTAATTTGTTTAGCGTAAGGGGCGATTAAACAGTCAAAATAATAGCGTCGATCTTCGGCGTAAACGGTCCATCCTTCGTCAAAAATTTGATCCCCACAAACATGGGACCCAAATAATTTATCGCTGTAGAGAATCTCTGTTTTGGGATCATAAGTACAGAGTTGGGCGGGATAACGGGGGTTAGGCGTAGGAATAAATTCCAGTTGATGGCCCTTACCTAAATCTAAGATATCTTCTCCTTTCACTATTTGTAATTGGGGAGAAAAGTCTGATGACAGAATATTCGGTAAAAGTACAGCCCCTGGATTAGAACAAACGATAGTCAGTTGAGGGGCAATTTTTAGTAACGCTTTGATAGTTTCCCCACGGTTGGGGTTAACATGACCCAAAATTAAATAATCGATGGTAGTGGGATCAATGCGTTCTTGAAGGGCTTTTAAAAAGATGTCGGTAAAGGATTCGCCGGGGGGATCAATTAAGGCAATTTTATCCCCTTGAATGAGATAAGAATTGGCGGTGGTTCCTCGTTTGAGGGCGTATTCGATTTCAAATTTTAATCGTTCCCATGTCCGCGATCGCATGACAATGGTATCAGAAGCAATGGGACAAACTTGTACGTCTCTGGGTTTATTCATATTGTTTTTTCGGGGTTAATTAATTTAGTTTGCTTAGGTTTTCAACGGTATAGGTTACTTCCTCATCGGCTAAGATTTTTTGATAGTCGATAGCCACACGAGTTGGATAACCTAACGTTTTATGGTAAGTAATTAAAATCTCATCAGCATTACGTTGAATCGCATCTTTGATAATGTTAAATATTTCATCGATGGTTTTGGGAAATGTTAAATCCGTGATGATTTGATTATTGTTTAAATTGACAACTTGAGTAATTTTATCATTTTTAACGGATACTTTGAGGGGGGTATTACTGGGAAGAACGCAAAAACACTGTTGTTGATAGATATATTGATAATTTTTTAGGCGTTGCGATCGCCATAATTGACGATTTTCTTTCATTTCTTGTATTAAGGGAGAATTATTGTCCCCATTGGCAGAAATAGGCATAACATTCACCACCATTACCATTAATAATCCCATTACTAATAAAGTGAAAAATGACAAAATTTTCATCGGTGTTAGCCTCACATTTTTAAACAAATACAGACGTACTAATGCACGTCTGTTAATGAATGGATAATATGAATAACTAATTTATTTAGACTCTTTTTTGGGACTCATTAACATCATCATGTTACGGCCTTCTCGTTTGGGGGCTTGTTGAATTTCTGCTAATTCTTGTAAATCAGTGGCCATGCGACTGAGTAAGTCTTGTGCCAAGTTAGAATGTTGTATTTCGCGCCCTCGAAAGGTAATGGTTGCTTTAACCTTATCCCCTGATTTAAGGAAACGTTTTGCCTGATTGACGCGCACTTGATAATCATGCTCTGATATTTTGTAGCGCATTTTTACTTCCTTAACATCAGCCGTATGTTGTTTCTTCTTAGCTTCTCTGGCTTTTTTCTCCTGTTCAAATTTATATTTACCGTAATCCATAATACGGCATACAGGAGGCTTAGCCGTTTCACTCACCAATACCAGGTCTAATTCTCGTTCCTGGGCAACGTTTAAGGCTTCTTCTGGGGTAATAATCCCTAATTGTGAACCATCGCTATCGATAACCCGAATTTCAGGGAAGCGGATTCTTTCGTTGATTTTGGGGAGATCGCGTTGTGTGCGTCTTTTATCTATCACAGGCGTTTGTTAATGTCTCTCGGTATGATTGATGAACTTGAGTAGTCAATTTCGGCTGCAATAGTAGCCTACTTTATTTTAATCATTTTCTACCAAGTTCTGGGGGAATTTATTAAGTTTATTGTTAGGTTTGGGTCAGTTACCGTTGATGATAATTCTTACCCTATTTACTTCCTAGTTTAATCCTTCTGTGAGTCATCGTAAAATAAAAAGGTGTAAAGATTTATAACAGGATTAGTCAGTGAGTCAGCAACTACCTTGGGAAAAGCGCGTCGGACGGGAAAGACAATGGATTTGGCGAGGTTGGCCCATTCGTTACACTTTTTTACCTTGCGAAACGGCACAAGATTCCCAAACAAAACCCCCATTAATTTTAATACATGGGTTTGGGGCTGCGGTGGAACATTGGCGACACAATATCCCCATCTTAGGGCAACATTATCGTGTCTATGCGTTGGATTTATTGGGTTTTGGTCAATCTTCTAAAGCAGCGACGGATTACACTGCGTATTTATGGGCTGAACAAATTTATAATTTTTGGCGATCGTTTATCGGTGAACCCGTTATTTTGGTGGGAAATTCTATCGGTTCTTTAGTTTGTTTAACGGCAGCGTTCAAGTATCCTGAAATGGTAGCAGGGTTAGTGATGTTAAGTTTACCGGATGTTTCTTTAAGACAAGAAATGATCCCCAAAGGATTACGCCCTATTGTTAATACCATTGAAGGCTTTTTTAGTCCTCCTTTATTATTAAGAACATTATTTAAGATTATTCGTCGTCCTGGGGTGATTCGTCCTTGGGTTAGGGTTGCTTATTATGATAAATTAGCGATTACGGATGAATTAGTCAATATGATTACCATTCCTCCTCAAGATCACGGGGCTGCTAGAACTTTTTGTTTATTATTTGAAGGACTAAGAAACCCTCATTATTCTCCTGTTGTCAAGACAATTTTACCAAATTTAACGATGCCCATGTTATTAGTTTGGGGTCGTCAAGATAGAATGATTCCTGTTACTTTAGCCTCCACATTTTCTAAGTTAAATCCTTTAATAACTTTAAAAGAATTAGATCAGGTGGGTCATTGCCCTCATGACGAATGTCCTGAGAAATTTAATACGATTTTATTAGATTGGCTAAAAACAGTAATTAAAGAATCTTCGATTTCGTAGGGTGGGTTAGACGGCTATAATTGAAGTTATCACAGGAATATAACAATCCGTCGTAACCCACCTTCTGAATACCGTTTCTTGGACTCATAAGGTACACTTAACACCTGCCTCCTGCCTCAAAGAAATAACCTTTTTCCTTCACAAGTATGGGAACTACTCTATATGATTTAAACTTTTAACCAACTAAAAACATCACCGACAGTTAATTGTAGTTCATCTAAAAAATTGGGCATCGGTAAGCTATCTTCTGCATCTTCTAATAATAGGGGTTGTTGTTGAGGAAGAAAGACCAAAATTGATTGAGTTTCAGGATCAATTAACCAACCTAATTCCGTTCCATAATTGAGACAATGTAAAATATTACCTGTTACTTTAACATAACTTTGATTCGGGGAGATAATCTCAATCGTCCAGTCAGGATGAGTTAGACAACTATTAGCAACATCACCATTTTCTTCGCGGGGAATTCTCTCCCATTGTAAAACAACAACATCAGGAACGATAGAACGACCGCCAAAGGTACAACGGAGTTCAGGAAAGGCATAGGCAATTTTTTTGGCTTTGGTGATAGCGTTAATTGCCATAATTAATTCGGCTTGAATACGACTATGTTTTCCTTGGGGCATGGGTTTTTGTGTAATTTTACCGTTACTATATTCCTGGGCTGGTTTTGTTTCAGGAAGTTCCAAAAATTCATCTAATGTTAAAGGTTTATTCTGAGTTTGTACCATAATATTTTCTGAAAATTGATTGATTAATTTGATGTTTGAGCCATTTGCGTAATAAAGCCCGAATTAACGGGCTTTTTATTTCATTAATTTCAGTTAGAATCCTCAAAGGAATTCAATTTAGAGGCTCACCAGTTCTAAGGTCATAATACCTCAATTCTCGAATTCCTCGGCCATTCAAGACATATTGACTGGAAATATTTCTGAAGTCGTCTAGCGTGAAGTTTTCTGGTCTTCTTCTAATAAATGGCCGACTGTCTTCTGGAGAATCAGCATTTAAAAAATTAACAAAGGTTTGAGAACCAAGCACTCTGGGACTAATTTCTTGTCGGACTGCTGTTCTTCTCGACATCGCACTAGGAAACTCTAAAAACCGATTATAATAGTTGACATCCTGCCAAACGTTATCCTGCTCAACGTTATCCTGCCAAACGTCACCCTCATTTCCCATTTGTCTTTGCCGACGAACATAACTATGAATATCAGCATAGGTTCTCATCGGTCTTTGGGGTCTTCGGATAATTGCACTATCCACAGGGAGGGAAGTGGAATTATCAACAGGAACTCGACGACTGAAAGTGCGTTCTGCTTGTTGGTTTGCTTGGGGTTGAGTTCTAGGGTTGTTTTGATTACACATATAGGACAAATCGACGGTTTGACCGGCTTGATTTACCATATAACATTGGGGAACTGCTTGAACTATTCCCGCACCCATTAATAGGGTTATAAACGTTGATAGTCCAGCAACAGAAAACAATTTTTGCGTTAATGTCATCATATCTCTCACCTCAATTGTTTTACGAGGTTATTTGCGAGAGTTTCTTCTCTACTTTGATCCTACTTATGAACTCGAGTTATCCCTTTAATATCTTCTCAAGTTGATAAGTAATTTAACATTTATTCTTGGTTCTTAATATTAACATTTTAATTAGTCAAACAATACTGATGAGCAAGAAACAATAAACTACAGACTTCTTCATCGGTGGTTTGGGAAAAATCATCGTACCAAAGACTAATAGAGTTGAGATGTTCTGGTTTTTTTAGAACCATTACTTCATCAACTTCATAGCTTAATTCTTGGCAAACAGACGGAGGTGCAATAGGAACAGCAATTATAATTTTTTTTGCCTGTTGTTTTTTAATAATTGCGATCGCTGCTTTAATAGTTGAACCGGTAGCAATCCCATCATCGACTAAAATAACCGTTTGATTATAAATTTTAGGAAAGGGTTGCTCTCCGCGATAAACTTGTTCTCGACGACGTAATTCTTGTTGTTCTTTTTCAGTAACCTGTTCTATAATTTGAGGGGATATATTAGACCAATGAATAATATCTGTATTGAGAATTCGTACCCCTCCTAACGCGATCGCACCCATTGCAAGTTCGGGACGCTCAGGAACCCCTAATTTTCTTACTAAACAGATATCTAGAGGGAGATTTAATTGTTTAGCGATAGGATAAGCAACGGGAACCCCTCCTCTGGGTAATGCTAACACAATCGTATTATCTTGATTTTTATAGCTTTCTAATTTTTCAGCTAATTGTTGTCCGGCTTCTGTGCGATCATGAAAGCGACTCTTCATGGTATTTTTCCCCCAGATTATGTCTTATCCTAAGTTATTTTTTGTGGCGTTTAACTAGGATTAAAACTTGTTTATCATTTCTATTGTAACATTTTTTCCTAGCTCAATCGGTTTTTGTGTTACAAAATATAAATATAAACTTGATTGATATTGATTATTTTAAATTAATGCGATCGCCTCAACTTTGGCAAGTTACCCTTATTTTAACCCTTGGCATTTTATCGGTTTCTTCTACAGCCATTTTCATCCGTCTTGCGCTACAAGCTTCAGGGACATTGGGGTTAGAATTTAGTCTTTTCTTAGCAGCATCTCGTTTGATTATTGCTTCAGTTGTCTTACTCCCTGCTTGGCGAACTGTTGTTACCAATAAGGTAACTCCTAAAGCTTATTATTATGCCATTGGGGCAGGATTTTCTTTAGCATTACATTTTGTTTGTTGGATCACTTCTTTATCCTTTACTTCTATTGCTGCATCTACAACTTTGGTCACGACTAATCCGATTTGGGTGGCTATTTTATCTTGGTTTTGGTTTAAAGAAAAGTTAAAAAAATTAACTATTGTTGGGATTATTATTGCTTTGTTTGGTGGTATTTTAATCGCATTAGGAAGCAGTGATTCCAATAGTTCATACACTCAACCCCTATTAGGTAATACCTTAGCTTTGATGGGAGCTTTTTTTGTTAGTTTTTACTTAATTTTTGGTAAATTATCCCAACAAGAAGGATTAAAAATTAGCAGTTATAGTGTCATTGTTTATACAATGGCTGCTATGCTTCTTTTTCCTTTACCGTTTATCTTTGGTTCTGGTTATATGAATTATTCTAATTCTGTTTATTTTTATGTGATTTTAATGGCTATTTTTTCTCAATTAATTGGCCATACTAGCATAAATTGGTCAGTGCGTTATATATCTCCTACTTTAATCACTTTAGCTATTTTATTTGAACCGATTGGCTCTAGTTTTTTGGGGTTTTTCATCTTTAAAGAAATCCCTTCAATTTTAGTGTTAATGGGGGCGATTATTATTTTATTTGGTGTTATTATTTCTGTCCTGAGTTCTCGGTATAAGGATAAATTCGCTTAGCATTGCTTTGTAAAATGTTGATAGCTATTTCTAAGGCTTCTTCTTCTCCTAAATCTCCATCTTTAACCGCTTCTTCTAAGACTTCAGCCAATAATTTTCTTCCCCATTTTGCTCCTAAATAATACAATTCTGGGATATTATGGGCATCAGAAGAATATAAAATTTTTGTAGTCGGTGCTAATTCTAATAATTCCTTTAATACCCGTTTCATTCCTTGGATACTTAAGGACGGAATAGCTAACCCAAAATCTAAATAAACTTGAGGGTAAACAGACGCTAAATATCCTGCTTCTTTGGTATAGGGATAAGAAGCGTGTAATAGAATAATAGGAACCTCTTTCCATCGAGGATTTTCTAATAGTTGACGTAAACATAAGGGGTTACTAAAGCGTAAATCCAAGTCGCGATCGCCAAACCCTGTATGAAACTGAATTGGTAGCTTATTCTCGGCAGCAATATCTAAGGCAATACCGAGTAAAAAATCAATTAAAATTTTATCAGTTAAGCGAATCTTTTGATTAGTATTATCTTGTCTTATTTGTCTAAATCTTAGTTCAGCCGTAGGTTTAGGGATAGCTTCGATGGTTAAACCACTGCGATAAGCGGCAATACTTTTTAATCCTATTACTTCAGAGGATTTTGACTCTATTGTTTGTCTAAACTGTTCTAAAAATTCATCAAAATCGTTTATGGTGTTGATTAAATTTTCTGCTAAGTATTCTAACCTAATTAATCGAAAAACTAAAGTAAACTGTTGATGCCATTGCCAAGGTAAAATAAAGTCAGGTAAAAAGCCATCGTCTAAAAAGATACTCTCTAAATTAGCAGAATTAAAACATTTTTGGCTTAATTCCTCTATTCCTAATGTTTGACGAGTTTTGATAATAGATTCTTCTATGGGATCACAATTTAATAACGCTCCAATATCCCTTAAACTGCGTCTAAAAAATAAGGTATAATGAGCATGGTAATTCAAAATTTCAGGATCGTTTCCTTCTGTGAATGCCGTCGTATAAGCAGCATTATCAACCCATTTTGGTTGTAATAAATTATGACAGTGATGATCAATCGCTGGAATTTCAAAGATATCCTTTTTAAGCATTATTTTTTCTCTGTTTTTTAACAATTTTACCTTAGGTATAAGTAGTAAGACGAAAAATCAGTTATAAATCGGATGTTATTAATACCATAGACGAGTTTTATTGTCAACCAGTTGCAAGAATAATTTACATTTGGTAATATTAATTTATAGGAGGCATAACAAACCTTCGATCACTAATGTTTAATGGAGTGACGAGTGATGAATAAGTATAAATACAATAAGGCGACTTCTTTCAAGAAGAACAAAGATGAAGGAATGAGCTTATTATCCCTGTTATTCTTTATGATGGGTGCAGTCAACGTTTATGGCCATTTACAAGGTAGTGATAACCAGGTGACTAACACTAACGATAATGATGTAACTGGTTTATTGAAAGTGGGTATTTTTGCTATGTTTTTGGCGGCAGTTATTGAACTTTTGGTCATTTAACCTTATTTTGGACTGAAATTGTTAATGAAAGAATTATTATAAGGGAGTAAATAAAAGCCTTGGAACTGTGGCTTTTGCTCCCCATATTATTTACTAATTTTCAGGTTTGGTAAACCCATAATCTCCAAAAACTGCTTGGGCTTTTTCTTCCAATAGAAAGTCAACAAACTTCTTTGCTTCTTCAGAATTTTTACTTTCTTTAACCACAGCAACAGGATAAACAATAGGAGAGTGTGTTCCTTTGGGTGCAGTATCCGTTATTGTTACTTTATCAGAAACTTTTGCATCAGTACCATAGACAATACCAGCATCAACATTTCCCGTTTCCACATAGAAAAGAACTTGACGAACATCCTTCCCATAAACTAATTTTGGTGTTAACTTATCGTAAGATTTCAAAGAGCTTAACACTTCCTTTCCGTATTGTCCAGCCGGCACACTATCGGGATTACCTAAAGCAATTCTATCTAACTTTGCAGTGGGTAAGGTTTCAAACGTAACCGTTTCTGAGTTATCTTTGGGTATAACTAAAACAACATTATTTTCCAGTAAATTTTTACGAGTTTCTGTCAACAATAAATCCTTATCTTGTAGTTCATTCATTTGTTTAGGTGCAGCAGAAATAAAAATGTCTGTTGGCGCACCTTGTTCGATTTGTTGTTGCAAAGAACCCGACGAACCAAAATTATAAACAATCTCTACATCAGGATTTTCTTGTTGATAAAGTGGTAAAACCGCTTTCATTGCATCTTGAACACTAGAAGCAACCGATACTGTCAAAGTCATTTTAGAAGCATCTTGTTGATTAAGAGTCGATGCAGTACAAGCTGTCACAAAAGTCGCTAATGCTAACGCAAGCAATTGTTTTCTTTTCATAAATATTGATTACCATCGGGTTCATCTAGAGGTATGCTAAAAACAATTATGAAGCTAGTCTCTAAAATTAACATTTTTTTAATTTGTAGGTCATTAAATTTTTCACTGGTTAAAACTGTGATCATCCTGTCTATTAAACAAGAAAAAAAAGTTCCAGATAGCAAAAAATAAACTAAAATATTATCACAATCAGTATTTAGGTCACTTTATCACTGTGTAATCATGTCGAACAATGACAATAAAAAATCGGCTCTTTTTGATTTCGGCTGTTTAGTAGAATTATGTATTTTTTTCTTAATGCTTGGTGGCGGTTATTGGTATTTCTTTATAAAAAAGAATCATACTTTACCTGGTTTCATTGCCAATCATCCAGTGGTGATTGAATTATCAAATAAATATCCTAATTTACCTATTCCTATTAAAAATACTGAAGAAAATACCATAACATCAAGTCAACCACCAAAAACTGAACCAATTGTACCTGAATCTCCGCCAACCAATAATAGTGAGCCTCAAACAACTTCCCTGGAACCTAATAATAATAAAAGTCCAGAAAAGCCAACCAATGAAGCTATTAAACCTGAGACACAGAAACCTCCCGAAAAAGCATTAACCCCTTGGGAAAAGAAAAAAATTAGAGGCATCTATTTAAGTCGCTATCAAGTTACAAATAATGCTAGTGAATCAACTATTCGTCAACGAGTCAGATATTATAAAAGCCAAGGATTTAATACCATTATTCATGGGGTTTGGGGTAACGGTTGCACCATGTATAATAGTGTGGTCATGCAGGAAACATTAGGTTATAATAGTTGTCCTAATCAATTTAATTCCCAATGGTTAACCTGGTTAATTGAGGAGGCACATAAACAGGGGATGGAAGTCCATGCTTACTTTGAAAAAGGGATAAAAATCGATAAAAATAGTCCTATTTTTGATAAAGCGATTGAAAATAAATGGTTAGTTCCTGGTGTGGATAGAACCTATAGTAATATTGAACATTATGTCCTAGATGTAGAAGTACCAGAAATTGCCAAGTTTTTCACCAATATTGTCGTCGAATTCGTCAAAAAATATCCTCAAATTGATGCAGTTCAATGGGATGATTATTTAGGTTACCATGCAGAATTGCCTGGAAAAGTGGATCGAACAGCTAAATTAACTCAGTTTAGTAAAAAGATGATTTCAGAAGTAAAAAAAGCCAACAATTCAGTGAGTTTTGATATTAGTCATCATAACCCTTATTGGTCAAAAAGATATTTTGCTGCTGACTGGGAAAATTGGGGAGTAGATAGGGTGTTTATTCAAGCTTACAATGAAAACAATTTTAAAGAAGAATTAAACTATGGTGCAAAATACGATGGAATTGCCATAACCGATCAACAATTACATCGTTTAGAAGAACTTGCGAATAATAAAAATATTGATAGTGTCCTTGTGTTTCCCCTGTCAGGAAAACCAGAAGAAACTGCTTCCCGTGTTAAAAATAGTTTTAATAAATAACTTGAATTCAAAGATTATTCCATTGCTCAATCATAGTTCCAGAGGATTTTCTGGGAGTTTCAGGACAAGGTGAATTGTCTTTTTTCAATGCTTCTAAATAAGCTAAAACAGCTTCAATGATATTTTGTTCTGCTTCTGCAAAATCTTTGCCAAAAGAAGATACATAATTTAAGTCTGGTACAGTCGCAATAACAGAATTACTATCAATATCAAAGCTATATTCTACTGGAAATTCAAGCCTGTTCATTTTCATTGATTATAAATCTTTCAAACTTATTATAATTCTAACATCTGCTTAACAAAATATGTTGCTATCGCCATCATCGATCATTAAGTAATAAAATACACAGTTAAAAATTAATTAAATTTTCAAACAGTAGCAAAAACCTAGATTAAACTAAATGGAAAGCAAAATTAGGCTATATCGACAGCATCGGGTTAATAACGTTCTGAATAAAGGGTTATCAGTTTGTCAACAAATGCTCAATTTAGATTCCTGACTAAACTAAACTCAAGGCTTCATCTAGTTCAGTCATTGTCCTTAATAATTGTTAATCAATAGATGAAGCAAAAACAAAGAAGAGTTTAAAGTTTCTTCTTAAACCGTTAATAACCCTGAGAATATTAACAACAAACTTTTAACCCATAAACGAAAGCAAGGAAGGTTAAATATGCTAAAAATCGCAGTTCCAAAAGAAAGTGACTTAGGAGAATTGCGAGTTGCCCTCGTTCCTGATATTGTCGCCCGCTTTATTAAGTTAGGGTTTGAAGTATTAGTGCAGTCTGGGGCCGGCCAAGGCGCTCATTTTGCCGATAGCGAATACGAAGCAGCCGGGGCCACCATTATCAACTCAGCCAAAGAACTGTGGGAGTCTGCCGACATTCTCCTCAAAGTTGCCCCACCCGGAGAACAACAGGGAGAAGAGGAAATGAACTGGTTAAAACCCGGTTCAACCTTGATCAGTTTCCTCAACCCCTTAGCCAACCCCGAACAGGTTGAAGCCTTAGCCCAACGGAAAGTCAATGCGTTTAGCATGGAGATGATCCCTCGGACCAGTCGCGCCCAAAGTATGGATGCGCTGTCCTCTCAGGCTAATATTGCTGGTTATAAGTCTGCCTTGATCGCTGCAGCCTCCTTACCCCGTCTGTTTCCCATGATGACCACAGCAGCCGGTACCATTCCCCCGGCCAAAGTATTAGTCATTGGTGCAGGGGTAGCCGGGTTACAAGCGATCGCTACTGCTAGACGGTTAGGTGCCGTAGTAGAAGCCTTTGACGTACGCCCGGCAGTGAAAGAAGAGGTGCAGAGTGTGGGGGCGAAATTTATTGAGATCCCCATCGAAGAAGACACCGCCACCAGCCAAGGTTACGCCAAGGAAGTGGGTCAAAGCACACAAGAAAAGATTCGTCAAGTGCTAACGGAACACATTAAAAAATCCGATGTGGTCATCACCACTGCCCAAGTCCAAGGCAAACGCGCCCCCTTGATCGTCACCGAAGAAATGGTCGGTGAAATGAACTCAGGATCGGTGATCGTGGACTTAGCTGCGGGCCAAGGAGGTAACTGTGCTTGTACCGAAGCCGGTAAAGACGTTTACTACAACGGGGTCACCATCATTGGACCGTTGAACTTGCCCTCAACCTTACCGGTAGACTCCAGTAAAGTGTACGCCAAAAACCTCTTAACCTTAGTGAAATATCTGGTTAAAGACGGTGCCATCGACTTCAACTTTGAAGACGACATCGTAGCAGGAACTTGTGTTACCTACGAAGGAGAAATCCGCAACGAACGGGTTAAAAACGCCCTTGCGACCTTAGTTCAAGCCTAGAAATGGAGTAATTTATGACAACTGGATTATTAATCGGTTTAGTGGTGTTTGTCTTAGCCTCCTTTGTGGGGTTTGAGGTGATCAACAAAGTACCTCCCACCCTACACACTCCCCTCATGTCTGGGGCCAATGCCATCTCTGGTATTGCTGTGGTGGGGGCCTTACTCATTGCCGGCCCCAAAGAATGGAATATTACGGTCATTTTAGGTTTAGTCGCCGTGGTTTTAGCCACCGTTAACGTGGTGGGTGGCTTTTTGGTAACTGACCGGATGTTGCAAATGTTCAAGAAGAAGGGAGCATAATTAAAGATGAATGATACTTTATGTACTGACGTTCTTTCCGGTTTAACCACTGGTATTGAACTGACCTACTTAGTCGCTGCGGCCCTCTTTATTGTGGGGTTAAAGCAGTTAGGATCACCCGCTACCGCCCGCCGAGGCAATATTATCGCTGCGGTAGGGATGTTCTTTGCCATTATTGCTACACTCATTAATCAATCGGTGATCAACTACCAGATGATTCTCGTTGGGGTAATCATCGGATCTATCATCGGAGCGATCGCTGCTCAAAAAGTAGCCATGACAGCCATGCCCCAAATGGTGGGTATTTTCAACGGTTTAGGGGGTGCTGCCAGTGCCTTAGTTGCCGTGGGAGAGTTTTGGCGGTTACTGGATGCCGGTGATAAAGTTCCCTTTGATGCCACTTTAGTCGCCATTTTAGGGGTGTTTATCGGTGGTGTTACCTTAACCGGTAGTTTACTTGCGTTTGCGAAGTTACAAGGGTTAGTGAGTGGTTCCCCTGTTACTTTTCCCTTACAACAGCCTTTCAATATTCTGCTGTTCTTATCTTTTATTGCAGGCAGTGTTTATCTGTTCATCAACCCGGCCAACCCCGAACTGTTTTTAGGGTTAGTGGGTTTATCCTTAGTCTTTGGGGTATTATTCGTCCTACCTATCGGTGGTGGGGATATGCCTGTCGTTATTTCCCTGTTAAACTCCTTCTCAGGGTTAGCTGCCAGTGCTGCTGGTTTCATTCTGATGAACAATATGCTCATCGTCGCTGGTGCGTTGGTGGGTGCATCGGGTATCATCTTAACGGAAATCATGTGTAAAGCCATGAACCGTTCGTTACTGAGCGTTTTATTCGGTGCCTTTGGTAGTGCCGGCGGAACGGTGTCCGGCGGTTCCGGTGAAGCAACGGATAAAGTAGTTCATTCCATCGATAGTGAAGAAGGGGCAATGATGTTAGGTTATGCCCGTTCTGTGGTTATTGTTCCTGGTTATGGGATGGCTGTGGCACAAGCACAACATACCGTTAGAGAGTTAGCCAACCAACTCGAAAAAATGGGCGTTGAAGTCAAATATGCCATTCACCCCGTCGCTGGAAGAATGCCCGGTCACATGAACGTTTTATTAGCCGAGGCTAACGTTCCTTATAACCAATTGTACGACATGGACGACATCAACCCTGAATTTGAACAGACTGATGTTGCTTTGGTTATCGGGGCCAATGATGTGGTTAACCCTGCTGCAAGGGCCGATCAAAGTAGTCCTATTTTTGGAATGCCTATCTTAGAGGTAGATAAAGCACATCATACCATTGTGATTAAACGGGGTATGAGTTCAGGGTTTGCTGGCGTAGAAAATGAATTATTCTACGACGATAAAACCATGATGCTTTTTGGTAGCGCACAAGATGTTGTGTCTAAGTTAGTGTCTGAAGTTAAACAACTGTAATTGTTTTACCTCAGTTCAATAACGAATGTTATACCTCCCTTTTTATATTAATTGGGAGGTATAATTATGAATGAAAAGGTATGATGTCATTTGAATTTGAATACGATGAGGCTAAAAGTCGTAGCAATAAAGCTAAACATGGCATTGATTTTGTAGAAGCACAAGCTCTTTGGCTAGATGAAAAACGTCTTGAAATTGCTGCCCGTTCTAATGATGAGCCAAGATGGTTTGTTTTTGCTAAGATTAGTGACAAATACTGGACAGCCGTAATTACATACAGAGGTAACAATATAAGAATTATTTCTGTTAGACGTTCTAGGGACAAGGAAAAGAAACTTTATGAACAACAAACCTTTTATTAGTTCTGAAGAGTTAGATAAAATTTTTGATGAAGGGGAAGAAGATATTATCGAATATCTTGATTTTAGTACAGCCCGTCGCCCAGGTTTAGAGGCGAATAAAATTGCAGAAAACTACCAAGAAACAATTCAAAGTACAAAAAAAAATTCATTAATAAGAAGCATCACTATACTATTGCTAATATTATCTTGTATTTCGGCAATATATACCTTTTTCGGTTTAGATTCAGATTTAGATAGGGAGGAAAATACAAATAATGAATATGTTTAAAGGGTAACTTTAATATGTAAGGAAGTTTTACCTTTAGTTTTCAAATAAGAGAGGTTTATGATTAATGGAAAGTACAGAAATCAAACAGAGAATAACAAAAACACTCGATAATCTCAACCTTGAATAATTAGCTTTAGGTAATAAGAAAGATAGCTTTAAAACTTGATAAAAACAATATTTAAACTTTTATGGTTTATAGAAAAATAATATTAAAATTCATATTTTTTAAATAATCTGATTACTAACAATGGTGTTACAATTGAGATATAGACCGAAGGGGTTATTAAGAAGATGAATACCCTGGTATTTGGATGGAAAAGACTGACAGCAGCAAGTATAATCACTTTACTTAGTAGTATTGGGATAACGACGATAGCATTAGCATCTTCTGATACTACAATCGCTCAAGGTGAAATGATATCTGAAGAAGAATGTCCAAACCAACAAGAATATATAAGGGAACGTCAGGAAAAGTATTTAGAAGACTATAAAGAAAAAATAGAAGAATATCAAAAGAAACAAAATTCATTACAACAAAGGTCATCACAAGAGAAAGAATATGACAAAAAAATAAAAGACTATAAAGAAAAAATAGAAGAATATCAAAAGAAACAAAATTCATTACAACAAGGGTCCCCAGACGAGGTTAATTTAGTTTGGAAAGAAATTTGTGAGAATGAAGAGGCTGACTTGTCAGAAAAAAAGATTCCTGCTGAACTCTTAAGAACAATTCTGTTAGAGGAACCCTTTCAAGAATTTTTGCCAACCAAAGTAACAATTAAAAATGCAATAATTACAGGAGAATTAGATTTATCAGCAGAAGAAATTCAACAACAACTTCATTTGGAATCATCAACTTTTCAAGAAAAAGTGAATCTTACAGAATCAAAATTTTTGCAGTCCTTATATTTTGATGGCTCAACTTTTGAAAAATCTTTAGACATGAAGAGTGCAATTTTTGAAAGAAGCTTATATATTCGAGGAGCAACCTTTGAAAATGCTGAGAATAACACTTTAAATTTATCTAAAGCGAGAATTGATGGGACATTATCCTTAAGTACCACTGATCCAATGAATTCAGACAGTACAAATAATGAAGGAACTAGATTTAACTTTAATTTTAAAACAGCTCAACAAGGTTCAGATCAACGAATACGAATTGTCAATCTTCAATTAGCAGAAATAAAACAAGCTCTTGATATCAGAAAATTACAGGTTTGTAGAGATGATTCTTTTTCTCATAATGATCAATATGATTCAGTTTATCCTTGTCAAAAATATAAAATAAAATCAAAAGAAGAAGAAAAATCAAAACCAGAATTTTTTGCTCGTAGTAGTAAAATTGGAGATGCAATTATTATTGATGGAGATACAGGTTTTGATAAACTCGATTTCCAAAACTCTAAAGCTAATATGCTAGTCTTTGCGATTTCTTCAAAAACAGAAGATAAATTAGATGATATTGAAATTGATAATATCCTACATAGTTTTAATGATAATATCCTACATCGTCTTATTGATCAGATACTAAATATTTTTAATAAGAGAAATGTATCAAAGCTAGAAACGAAGCTTACTGAGTTGTCTGACACCAGTTATTTGCTTCAACAAAAAGTTAATTTAAGGGAAGTAGAACTGAATAAAATTACTGTTTATGCCAGAAAAGATAAAGACAAAGATATATATAAATTTACGACTTACGACAGGAAAGATAAAGATAAAGTAACATTTACGACAGGTAATCAAGATGATCAAAAGGATGAAAGTTGTCATATTGAATTAGATGGATTAGTATCTACGACAATTGATCCTCTGGCAGCAAAATTCTTTCTTATTTGTCTTAGACAACATTATCGATATGTAACTGACGAAAAGATAAATCAAGATATAAAGGAAAGGATAAAAAAGTTTAAAAAAGCAAAAGCTGAACAGATAAAAGACGAAATAGATCAAGTCATAAAAGGCCAATATGTTAGATTATCTAGCTTAATACAACCGTTGGAAAATGCTGCTAGGATGGCAAAAATGTTAGGAAAAGAGAAAGTTTCTACTAGAATGTCATATCAACGTAAATCTTTGGATGTGCATATTGCTACGATTGATATATTCAACAAACGACATCAGTGTATGGACTTTAATGAATCTCTATGCTTTGCGGTATTTGAAAGACTCAATCATGGTTGGTTGTCACTATTGAATGTCTTTTATGGTTTTGGTTATTATCGAATGCAGGCATTGTGGTGGGTATTGGGATTATTCTTTGTAGGAATTTATTTTGCTCAGAAAGAAATGTCTAAAAAACAAAAGAGTATTATTTCAGATGCTATCTTAGATAGTGTAAATTACACAGTGAAAAATTGTTCTGAATCTGCTATGGTTAAAAAATTTGAAGAACTGGAACCTGATTTAGAGTTTTTTGCTAACATCGAAGCAATTATTTTTGATTATTCTAACTACCAAGATTCAGAAAAATTCGATTTTCTGATTAAAAAGAAAGGTAAGAAGAAAAAAAATTCATCGAATAATTATCTAAAAATAATTCTATACAATAAAAAAAACCTTAAGTGGTTTATAGATAGATTAGAAACCTACAATCCTGATGCTAAAAAGATGGGTTTTTGTCATAATTTCTATGGTAAGAATAGTCTTTATTTAGTTATTCCTAAACAACCAACAAGGGAAAAATTAAATGTCAGTCAGTTTGACCTTGAAAAAATCAAGAATATTCAAGAGGATCTTGACAGTGAAACCATAAAAAAATTTACATTATTCTGGATAAAAGAGGGACAAAAAATAATATTGCCCACCTACTTAACAAATGTTTGGAGATCAAGTATCTATTCATTTGATAATATGTTTCCTATTATCGAACTGGATAAAGAATTACAGCAGTTTATTTTTGAAAACTCTGAAAAAGTCACTCGATTTGCCTTACAAGTCCAGCAAATTGCTGCAAAAATTATCTTATTTATTTTATTACCGATTCTCTTCTTTTAATGGGTCACCAAGCAATTTGTTAATCCATTCCTTATCTATTGGCGATGAAAACTGATATCAATCAAACTGATTCTTTTTACGAATATCAAGTAGGAGGTAGTCTCAGAATTAATGCACCGAGTTATGTGGTACGTCATGGAGATAGCCAACTCTATCAAGCTTTATTAAAAGGGGAATTTTCCTATGTTCTCAATACCCGTCAAATGGGAAAATCTAGCCTTCGGGTTCGCATCAAAAACCGCTTACAAAAAGAAGGTTATCGATGTGCTTCTCTAGATTTAACCAGTATGGGCAGTGAAACCACCACCCCGATACAATGGTATAAAGGAGTCATATGGGAACTGTGGCGCGGGTTTAACCTCATTGGCAAAGTTAATTTAAAAGCGTGGTGGGGTGAACAAGCAGAGTTTTCTCCCATCCAACGTCTAGACCATTTTATACAAGACATTCTCTTAACATCCATTCCGTCTCAATCTCTTGTCATTTTTATCGATGAGATTGATAGTGTTTTGGGATTACCGTTTGCTGTGGACGATTTTTGGGCATTGATTCGGTTTTGTTACAACCAACGGGCAGAAAATCAAGAATATCACCGATTAACCTTTGCCTTATTCGGTGTGGCCACCCCTTCTGAATTAATTCAAGCGAAAGATCGCACCCCCTTTAACATCGGCACAGCCATTGAATTGAGAGGGTTTCAACCCCATGAAATTAAGCCTCTGATAGAGGGGTTAAAGGGGTCATTTACCTATCCGCAAGACATTTTAGAGGAAATTTTGTATTGGACGGGAGGACAACCGTTTTTAACCCAAAAACTCTGTGCAATGGTGGTCAGAGAAACCCCTCCTTCCCTTACCCCAGTAATCGTACCCCAATGGATAGAACGATTGGTGCGATCGCAGATCATTGATCATTGGGAAACCCAAGACGAACCGGAACATCTCCGAACCATCCGCGATCGCCTTTTACGGAACGAAGCCAATACACCCCGCATTCTGGGTTGTTATCTCGAAATTTTACAATCAGAACAAATTCCGTTGGATGATAGCTTAGAACAACGGGAATTACTACTTTCAGGGATAGTAGAGAAACGGGGATCTCGCTTACGCATTCGTAATCCCATTTATAAAATGGTGTTTAATAGGGATTGGGTCAATGAGCAATTAGATCGTCTTCGTCCCTACAGTTCCCTATTGCAAGCATGGATCAAGTCCCACTATCAAGATGAGTCAAGACTGTTGCGAGGAGAAGCTTTAATAGAAGCCAAACATTGGGCAAAGCAGCGTCGTTTAAGCGATCCTGACTATCAATTTTTAGCCGCCTCTGAAACCTGCGATCGCCGTGAAACTCAACAAAAATTAGAAGCAGAACGCTTAAAAGAAACCCAAGCAAGACTAAAGGTGCAAAAACGGTTAAGTCGAGTGATTAGTGTTGCTTTATTGGTGTCCTGTGGTCTAATTGGGGTGGCGGTTAAGCAATATCGTCAAGCGGCCTTGAATGAGATTCAGGCGATCGCCCTTTCTTCCCAAGAACAATTAAGGGATCACCAAGGCTTAGACGCATTGTTCAATGCCATTGTTGCTAAACGAAAACTGCAGAGATTAGGCATCAAAGAGACACAAGTGGTAGATCAAGCCCTGGGAAAAGCGGTTTACGGGGCCTTACAAATTAATCGTCTCATCGGCCATCACAACGGAGTTTGGGGGGTTGATTATAGTCCAGAAGGGAACACCATCGTAACCGCCAGTTGGGATACCACATTAAAATTGTGGCAGAGAAACGGCAAGTTACTCAAAACCCTCACTGGCCATAAAAATCGGGTGCATAAAGCCAAATTTAGCCATAATAATCAGATGATCGCTTCAGCTAGTGTGGATCAAACGGTTAAACTGTGGACCCATCAAGGGGAATTGCTTCGCACCCTTGAAATGAATGCACCGGTGTATGATCTTATCTTTAGTGGTGATGATCAAAGGATCATTGCTGCTACGGGTCAAACCATCCAAATTTGGACGATCGAGGGAACATTACTGAGAACGTTAACCGGACATCGTACAGATATTTATGATGTGGAACTCAATCATCAAGGCAACATTATAACGTCTGGTAGTCAGGATGGAACCATCAAACTATGGAGTCAAGAAGGAGACTTATTAAACACCCTCGAAGGTCATGATAACGCTGTTTGGGAAATCGAATGGAGTGAAGACGATCGCTATTTTCTCTCAGGGAGTGAAGATGGAACCGTCAAAAAATGGCTGAGGAATGGAAAATTAGTGCAAACCTTGATGGCCCATCAAGGATCGGTGATGGATATCGAATTTCATCGCAATGATCAGGTGTTTATTTCCACTGGAGAAGATCAACTGATTAAAATCTGGTCGATGGAAGGGGAGTTGATCTACACCATTTATGGACATCAAGATGGGGTTTTAGATTTAGCGGTTGACCCCCAAGGGAAACAACTAACCTCAGCAAGTTGGGATGGAACCGTGAAACTTTGGCAGCCTAATAAACCCCTTTGGGTGGATTTTTTAGAACATCAGGGAGAAATTCGCGGTATTGCTTTTAATCACAATGGTGAGCAAATTATTACTGCCAGCCGAGATCATACCCTTAAAATGTGGCATCCCTCGGATAATTCAGTTATTTCTTTGAAAAAACATCTTGATGGTGTCTCTGCTGTGGCCTTTAGTGAGGATAATACCTTTTTTGCTTCTGGGAGTCGCGATGAAACCGTTCAATTATGGCATCCTGACGGGAAACCTTGGCAGACTTTGACAGGTCATACCGATTGGATCTTAACGGTGGCCATTAGTTCTGATAGTCAGTTGATTGCTTCAGGAAGTTTAGATCAAACCATTAAATTATGGGATAAACGCGGCAAATTGCTCAAAACTATTTCTGCACATCCAGGAGGGGTTTTAGATATTACGTTTAGTCCTGATGGACAGTATTTGGTTTCTGCTGGAGAAGACAAAACCATCAAAATTTGGCGACGGGATGGGAGTTTAGTGAGAACCCTCAGGGGCCATGAAGCATCAGTCAGAACGGTTGCTGTTAGTCCCGATGGCAGTAAAATCGTCTCAGGAAGCCGAGATACCACCGTAAAATTGTGGGATTGGCAGGGAACCCTTTTATCCACTTTGAAAGGACATCAAGGCAGGGTTTGGGCGGTTAAATTTAGCCCTGATGGTCAAATGATCGCCTCCGGTAGTGACGATGGTAGCGTGAAATTTTGGGGACTGGATGGCCAATTAATTAAAACCTTGTATAGTTATCAAAGTAAGGTTCGTTCTTTGGCTTTTAGTCCCAATGGTGAACAGATCGCAGTAGGCAGTCGGGAAAATATATTAGTTTTATGGAATTTAAAGGCAATTTTAGCCGTGGATGAATTAGATTATGGTTGTGGCTGGATTCGAGATTATTTACAATTCAATGCCCCCGTTTCAGACAGCGATCGCCACATCTGTGATGGAATTAACAAATGAGATATATTAAGGATTAGAAAATATGGATTCAACAAGACGGAACAGAAGAAGGAATCGCCAATGAATTAGTAAATCTGGGTATTTCTCATCAGCAAATCGTTCTCGCTTTCAAAACCCTTGAACGTCGTAAAATTACCGACTTTGCTATTTCCTAAATTATCATTTTCTATCAATTATTTAAGAATAAATCCTATGGGTCGCTCCAAAAGCTTAATTAAGTCTTTCCGTTTCCTCAAAAAACTAAATCTTGCTACTTTATTCCATTCTGCAACCCATGATCTCTATCATCGGTTATTATCTCTTCGTTGGCGATATTTTTTGATTTTAATTAGTCTTTTTTATTTTAGCATTAACTGTCTGTTTGGCTTGGCTTATATGACGGCTAAAGATGGTATTGCTAATGCAGAACAGGGATCATTTAAAGATGCTTTCTTTTTTAGTATTCAAACTTTATCGACGGTGGGTTATGGTTCCATGTATCCTCAAAGTTTGTACGCTCAAATTTTAGTGACAATTGAAATTTGGGTTGGTTTATTATTATTAACTATTTTAACAGGATTAATGTTTGCCCGTTTTTCTCGTCCCACTGCAAAAGTGCTTTTCAGTAATGTGGCCGTCATTTGTCCTTATAATGGGATTCCAACCTTAATGATTAGAACGGCTAACCGACGCGATAATCGCATTTTAGAAGCACAAATTAGACTCTGTGTTATTTTCAATGAAGTGAGTGAAGAAGGATATCAATTAAGACGTTTTTATGACTTAGAATTATTGCGATCGCAAACCCCTGTGTTTGACTTAAGCTGGTTAGTTATGCACCCTATTGATCAAAATAGTCCACTGTATGGGGAAACAATAGAATCTTTAGCCGAAAAAGAAGGAGAAATTGGGGTAATGTTAACAGGTCTTGATGAAACTTTCTCCCAAACCATTCATGCTCGTCATGTTTATACCCTTGTAAATATTTTACCCAATCGGCGATTTGTCGATATTTTTTGTCGTGATATTACAGGTAAAACTTACATTAATTTAACTCATTTTCATGATGTTATTCCTATTAATTAAGACATTAAAAATCAATAATTAGCACTTGTGAATTGTGATAGAATTAACAAACATGATGTGATCGGTTTAACGGCACTTTTTCAAATTAATCGTCATGATGAGATAGAATTTTTATTAACATTATTTATGTCTTCCACTCATCTAACCCCTAATCAATTATCTACGGAAAGTTTATCTCGTCTAATTATTGAGCATTTAGAACAAAAAAAGGAATTATCTCAGGCGGTTCATAGTTTAGTGAATCAACTGTATCATACCCAAAAGTTACTAGAAGAAAATAAACCAAAGGAAGCCCTATTAAATATTGAACAATTGGTTCATTATGGGGAAACCCTTGCCCGTCAATTTTAAACCATTAGCCGATTATTTCCTTCCAATATCACCTTTTCTGCTTCTTGGGCAGTTAAAGGTTTAGCAAAATAATATCCTTGTCCGTAGGGACAGTCTAATTGTTTCAATTGTTCCCATTGTTCCCTAGTTTCGATGCCTTCTGCAATGACTTCCATACCAAAATCATTAGCGAGATGAATAATGGTTTGGGTTAATCTCAATTTATCGTTTTTTTTATCCATATTTTGAATAAAACTGCGATCAATTTTTAAGGTATCAAAAGGAAAATAATGGAGATAACTTAAAGAGGAATAACCTGTGCCAAAATCATCCATTGATAGTTGAATTCCTAATGACTTTAGTTGGGTTAAAATTGAACGAACTTCTTCAGGATTTTTGATAATGCAACTCTCTGTTATTTCTAACTTAAGACAATGATAATTCATGCCTAAATTCTGCACAGTCTTAATAATCTTTTCTACTAAGTTTTTTTCTGAAAACTGTTTGACTGAGAGGTTAATACTGATAATAAGACCCTGAGAGGAATCAGAAATTTTTTGCCATTGACATATCTGTTGACACCCCTCATTTAAGATCCAGTTACTCAAAGGAACAATTAAACCTGTTTCTTCCGCAACTGGGATAAATTTGGCAGGAGAAATCAAGCCTTTTTCGGGATGTTTCCATCTAATTAAGCCTTCAAATCCTATGATTTTTTGAGTCTCTAATTCCACAATAGGTTGATATCTAAGCTCAAATTCTTTACGATCAATAGCCCGTCTTAAATCATTATCTAATTGTAAACGGTTTACAGCGTTAAAATACATTTCTTGACGAAAAATAGTGTAACTTGCTTTATCTTTAATTTTAGCTTGGTGTAAAGCTGCATCAGCGTCTCTTAAAATATCCCCGACTCTTTGATAGTTGAAATCGCATATAGTAATGCCAATACTAGCACTACTATAAACTTCATAACCATTCAATTGAAAGGAACGGGAAAAACTTTGTTTAATTAAGTCAACTATTTCTAAAGTATGTTCTAAATTACCGAGATGATTTAAAATAATGCCAAATTCATCTCCTCCTAATCGTGCTAAAATATCTTGAGAATGAATATATTGTTGTAATCGGTCTCCGATCTGAATCAAAAGATTATCTCCCATTAAATGGCCATAACTATTATTAATTAATTTGAATTGATCTAAATCTAGTATCAAGACGCTAAAAGAAAAATTAGTATTTTTATGGGCTTTTTGTAGAGATATTTCTAGTTCTTCAAGAAACAGTCTTCGGTTAGGTAAGCTGGTTAATTTATCGTGACGAAGATCATAGTATAATTGACTTTCATTCTCCTTAATTAATTGCTCGATTCTTTTTTCTTGACTCATTTCTTTTGCTATGGAAATAATAGCCATATTTTCCTGATTTTTAGCATAAATTAATTGATTCAATAATAGCACTTCAACTTTTTGTCCATCTTTTTTAAGATAAGCAGTCTCTCTTGTTTTATTGAAACTGTTTTCGAGGTCGGAAATATCTTTTATATTCTTAGATAAAAGATTAAAAATAGATTGATTAATTAATTCATTTTCTCTATAGCCTAATAAATTTAGTGTTGTTTGATTAACCATTAAAATTGTATAGTTTTTATCCAGTAAAATCACACTATCATTAATCGTATTGATGATGGTTTTTATCCAGATACAAGCAACAGGCGTTAAATCAGAAAACCGTTGATTAAGGTGGGTTAACCCTAGGGAAACAGTATTTTTATCTTGAGGAGTATTATTCATTATCGTTGTCTCTCAATATAGAATTAGAAAAATAGTTAGGACAGATGGACTGTCGTAAAAGAGAACAAAAAACAGGGAGCAGTAGGTAGGGAACAAGGAGCAGAAAAAAGTCCTACCTGTCCTAACCGAAATGGGTAGTGCTAGACAACAGCAAAGTCAATCAGAAGATATAATTTGACAGTTACATTACTCCCTTAAAAAAATATCAAGGAGAGATAAAAACAACTGGTTTTAAACCTTCTAATTTAGTTTAGGAATTAATAAACAACTTGTCTGTGAGAAAATAGAATTAAATGTGATCTATTTTCAAACACTAAAAAATGCTCGCTGAAGAAGAAGCTTTTACCTTCATAGAAACTCTCCTTAAACCTAACTGTCTCAACGATGTTCAAGCGTTGGTATTTCGTCAGTGTTGGTTAGGGAAAACATACCAAATCATTGCGGAGGAAAATGGCTATGATCCTGATTATATAAGGGTTGTGGGTTCTCGACTCTGGCAATTACTCTCAGATACGCTAGATATCAAGATCACAAAAAGTAACCTTCAGACAGCCTTGAGACAAGCTTTCAACAAAACTCCCTCTATATCTGTCAATTCTTTGGCCCAACTCCCTTTTCCTGATGGAACAGTGCCACTCGATTCCCCATTGTATATAGAACGTCCTCCCATCGAACACCGTGCTTATGCTGAAATTATCAAACCAGCAGCCTTATTACGCCTTAAAGCTCCATCTAAAATGGGAAAAACCTCTTTAATGTTGAGAATTTTGGCATTTGCAAGAGAAAATACCTATCATACTGTTCGCTTAAACTTACAACAAGCAGATAATACCTTATTTAGTAATTTAGATCGATTTTTACGTTGGATTTGTGCTAATATTGCTCATCAGTTAAACAAAGAGCCGAGACTAGATGACTATTGGGATGAAGAATTAGGGAGTAAAGTGAGTTGTACTGCTTATTTACAGGGTTATATTTTGGAATCTCTTGATAATCCCTTAGTTTTGGCTATAGATGAAGTTAATCATCTGTTTGAATATGGACAAATTGCTCAAGAATTTTTACCTCTTTTGCGTTTTTGGCATGAGGAAGGGAATAATATTGATATTTGGCAAAATTTGCGCTTAATTATTGTTCATTCTACAGAAATTTATATCCCCCTAAAGTTTCAGCAATCTCCTTTTAATGTGGGTATTCCCATTCAATTATCTGAGTTTACTCTAGAACAAGTTCAAGATTTAGCAGCTTTGCATTCTCTCTCACATCTTACGGATAATCAAGAAAACGAACCCTTAAAAAACTTGATGAAAATGGTGGGGGGGCATCCCTATTTAATTCGTCTTGCTTTGTATCATCTCTATCAAGATAAGATTACGATGAAACAGTTGTTAGAAGAAGCACCTACTCCCACCGGTATTTATCATCATCATCTGCAAAACCATCTCATTACTTTACAAAAAAATACTGATCTAGCTTCTGCTTTTGCTAAAGTAATAAAAGCACAAAAACCTATCCAGTTAGAAACAATTATTGCTTATAAATTAGCTAGTATGGGATTAGTTAAATTGCAGGGAAAAGAAGTCTTTTCCAGTTGTCAACTCTATAGTTTATATTTTTCTAATTTTTTAGTAATCTAAAATTATTATGTCATCAATTAAAGCTTATTTAAAGTGGATAATACTAGGAATTACCCTATTTTTTATTGTTTCTACCTTTAGAAATCATTGGCAAGCAGTTACAGAAATAAAAATCAATTCTCAAGGATGGTTATTTCTATTTTCAGCTTTAATAGTAACTTTACTAGCACATATTTGGTCTGCTTTTGTTTGGATAAGAATACTCCACTTATTTAAGCAAACTTGTTCTTATCAATGGGGTTTAAAAATCTATTTAGTAACGAATATTTATAAGTATTTACCGGGAAATGTTGGTCATTTTTATGGTCGTATTAATGCTGTTTCTAAACAAAAACAAGGTGTTTCTTTATCTGTTGCTAGTTTAAGTGTGTTATTAGAACCGTTATTAATGGCTGCTGCTGCTTTGTTTATTGCTTTATTAAGTCATAGTATTGGTATCATTGAAACCACGAAAAATTTTACTATTTTATTCTTGCAATGTTTTCTTTTAATTAGTGTTTTAGTCGGAATTCATCCGATTATTATTAATGGATTGCTTCGCTTTGCAAAAAAAATAAAATCTAAGAAAAATAAAGAAACCGAAACTATTTATCTACAGAAATATCCTGGCATCATTTTAATAGGAGAAATTATCTTTTTATTATTAAGAGGATTAGGCTTTATCTTAGCTTTAATGGCATTTATGTCGATTTCTTTTCAACAAATACCGATAATTATCAGTGCTTTTAGTTTTGCTTGGTTACTGGGTTTAGTGATTCCGGGTGCGCCTGGGGGTTTGGGGGTTTTTGAAGCCACAATTATTGCGTTATTAGAAACCTCATCTTTACCTATTGAAATCGTTTTAACTACCATTGCTATCTTCAGACTTATTAGTATTTTAGCTGAAGTAATGGGAGCAGGATTGGGTTATTTTGGATTTAAACACTAGGAGATGATTATCGCTTCGCTTTAAGTTCCTCACTCCGTTCCGGCGCTATCGCACAGAAGTCAGAAGTTAGAAGTCAGAAGTCAGAATCAAAAAAGGTTAATTCATCTTCTATTTTTAGAGCGGTGATTTTCTGACTTCTTAAACCCCTAACTATGGAAACTAATTATTCCTTATTAATATATTGAGACATGAAGCCTTCGAGTGCTTTAGCAAAGGAACTTTGTGCCTCAACCCCTTCGTCAGAATACTCATTAAGAGGCGCAACGGGTTCTTGAGGTTCTTCAGTAACTTCAGGTTGAGCAGGAGGTTCAACTGGCTTTTTAGCCTCAGTTTTAGCTTCTTCCTCGATGGGTTCTTCTACTTTAGGGGTAGTTGAAGTTTTAGCTTCGGTTGTTTCGGTGGTAGGTTCTTTAACTTCAGAAGTTTCAGAGGTTTCGGTTACTTTTTTCGCTTCAGTTTCAGTTGTTTCGGTAGTAGGTTCTTTAACTTCAGAAGTTTCGGGGGTTTCGCTTACTTTTTTCGCTTCAGTTACGTCTAGGGTTTTTTCTTTTAATTGTGTCATAGGATCTGTTTCTTCTGATTCTGTCGTTTTATCGTTTGGATCTATATTGTCCACTTCTGTTTGAGAAGTGTCCTGATTTGATGGTGATATTGTAGCAGGTGAATCAGAAATTGTCTTTTCCGGGGGAGCAGTTGGGGGGGTTGGTTCGGGTTCGGGGGGTTGGAGAACTTTGATAAACTGTCTGAGGAGTTCCTCATCGGTAACGGAAAGCTTACTGACTTCTTCAACCTTTTGAGCGATCGCTGTTTCTCCAATATAGGCTAACCATTTCTCAAAATCTCCCCGTTTGAGATAATATATGACTTCTTGAGGAGACTGATGACAGACTCCGACTAAATCTTGTACGGTATAGGCAAGATGACCACTGCTGAATCTAAATGGTTCTGGCATTGTTTATGTAAATGTATAACAATAATTGAACGGGAGAGAGCAACTCTCTTCTCAAGATAGTATCAAAAAGCTATACCTTTGCGCTATTTGTTAGTGACATCCTCCCACGCACGCCGCTACGCTTTGTGCGGGGCTTCCCTAACTCACGATAGGGCATTCCTGGTTATTCGGTTCTACAGTACATACTATGCTAAACTATCAGTTATATGCCAAAACAATAAAGCTCTATTTTTGAAGTTATTTACATTCCTAAAACCAAAACCGCAACGTTTTAAAACTTTCAATCGGTTATTAATTCCTTCCACGACTGCGTTGGTTGTTCTTCTT
>JAAUYH010228631.1_pt1 | contig 32279 bp, 22 predicted proteins | sample 7278061 | NCBI WGS metagenome assembly JAAUYH01 (sample SAMN14350203, study PRJNA611818) | marine sediment metagenome | isolation source: surface marine sediment (0.6m) | place: French Polynesia: Moorea | collected 2018-08 | reverse complement strand
TGGATTGCTAGCTCCATTTCCAAGCTCTTTTCGTGCTTATCCAACGCTTCTTCCAGTTTACCCATTCTTGCATGCACGTTTCCAAGATTGTTGAGTGAAGCTGCGATGTCGGGATGGGGCTTGCCATGTCCGTGGATTGCTAGCTTCATTTCCAAGCTCTTTTCGAGCTTATCCAACGCTTCCTCCAGTTTACCCATTCTTTCATGCATGCCTCCAAGATTGTTGAGTGAAGCTGCGATGTCGGGATGAGGCTTGTCATGTCCGTGGATTGCTAGCTCCATTTCCAAGCTCTTTTCGTGCTTATCCAACGCTTCCTCCAGTTTACCCATTCTTTCATGCACGCCTCCAAGATTGCTGAGTGAAGCTGCGATGTCGGGATGGGGCTTGTCATGTCCGTGGATTGCTAGGTACATTTCCAAGCTCTTTTCGTGCACTGAAAGTGCGTCATTAAACTTTCCATTTCCCCGGAGTGCTTTTCCGAGTTGATTGTAGGCACTGGCGATACGAGAGTTCTCTTCGTTCTCCGCATCCGATGAAGGCTCACTGCACGTTTGCCTTTGAATAGATCCGTGCTCATGCTGCAAAATGTTCACCAATTGTTCCCACACCTGCATTTCTTCTTCTGCTTTCCCCATGAACATCAGTGCTGTGCCACAGTATCGATGGATGTCTTCGACTTGTGCAACTTGCTGTTTCTCAGCATCCTGTGCCGGGAGCGTGTAATGGTTAACTAACCCATGAGCGTGTGTCACAAATTCATCATGATTACTTCCGATCAAATCGGGGAGCACAGCATATGAATTGCCTTCCTTTCCGAGCTCAGTCTCCACAACCTCGTGTATCTCGACCAACGCGACACTGTAAACGCCATTCCACTCTGCTGAACCACGTTCCATGTCGCTCACAATGAAGCGACGCACAAGTCGATGCATTCTGTACATCCAATCTCCTCTTCTTGTTTCTCCTCCATCCCGGCTAATGAGTGACGAACCGTGAACCAACTCCTCAATCACAATACTAGGAAACATCCAATCAACACTGCCCTCGTCATCTGCTGCGACTCTTTTCAATATCCTCTTCACTATCGCTTCCCGAACGCCACCCGGACCTAGTATGGCCATTGATCGCAATACAGCGTACGCCTTCTCCGACAATTTGCCCACGCTGATTTTCCACGTCGTCCAAATAGACCTCTGCGAATCTCGAATCGGTTTCACCTCTTCAGTGTTCTTCATAATATGTTTCATGTGCTCTAAACTGTTCGCAGTCTTGAACATTTTCAGGTACTCCACAAGCGAGCACTCGAATCGTGCGATATATGCCCCTGCCTGTACCAGAGCAAGCGGCAATCCTCCAAGGCTACATTCTCCCTCATCCCCGCAAAGCTCCTTCAGCGCCCGATACTCACCCGCGTCATCCCTCTGCAGTTTCTTGATTGAGTTCATTACTCCGTCGTCGTCTCCAACATCCGTCTTTAACTTTCGAATTCGTCGCCATAACAGCACCATTGCATCTTTCGTGCTCAGTGGTTTCAAAGGTAACTTCTGCTCGCTCATCATTTCGCTCCATATTTCTGGTTGGCCTTGTCGCGAAGTCACTACCACCCACCCATTGTCCGACGTTCCCCCCGCTATTCGACAAACTTCACTCAATACACCGTTCACTTTGCTATTATCTGCATTATCCAAGCACAATAGCCACCGACCTTCCCTCCCATCAAGTCCTTGCTTCAATGCTGCGACTACCAAGTTGCCATTTCGACGTTCTTCCTTATCCATTCTCCTCTGCAAGAGTTTCTCCGCCAGCTTCGCGAGGGATTCAATCACATTTCTGTCATCACCGTCTGCCGATACCCAGAATACTTTTCGTGGTTTCTGCTCGTCTATCTCAGCTCGCTTGGCGAACGCAATCATCAATTCCGTCTTCCCCACGCCTCCGTACTCTGTGATGACCGCACTCCCGTGCTTCTCCAAAATATCTTGCAATGTGTTCAATTCCTCGGTACGTCCAGAAAAGAACGCTGAGAGAGACGGCCGCATATGGTGTGGCACATCATTCCGAGGTTCCTGTTCCTCCTTCAACTGAGTCAAAATTTCGCGCATCGCATATATCTTCGAAGTGTTCCCTGCTATCACAGCCTTCTGTCTCAATTCTTCAACTTTCTTTTCAACCTCCTTCACATTTTCTGCATTGATGATTTGGCTAACTCGGCCTCGCATTAGCTGCATCTCTGCCGTATCCATGGAACGCAATGTGACCTTCAGTGCATGAAACAGAAATTCTATTTCAATTTCATTCAGGCCTTGCGACGACTTCATACTTTCCGTCATACTTTCCAGGATATGCTCCAGTAGAATCCCAATCCCACCGAGTGTAGCTGGGAGCACATTCCGCCCACGACTAGCTTCGGCAACCATCGACACCCCTTGAGCGCCAAGTGCGACCAGTTGGTAAATGTGACACACCCCTGCAACTGATTTCGCCACATCGCCTACAATCTTGGCCATTTCTGCCACATGTTTCACTCTTTTCACCACATCGCCCATCAGCTTGGCCGTTTGTGCTACACCTTCTTGTCTTGTCAGTACCGTTGCTAATGCTGCGCCTGATCCTACTGCTCCTGTGCTTTGCGAAATCAGCTTCTCCACACCTGATAGTTTCCCTATCTTTTCGGGTAGCGTGCTCAACTTCCCTTCCGCTTTCGGGGTAGACACCGAAGAGGAATCATTCCCAACAAAACTTGGAGCTAATATACCGAGAGCGTCGAGTTCCTTCACTCTTTCACCGCTGCCTACATCCTTGACCTCTTGTTTCAATAGGGCCCATGGAAAGATACGTGCTCTTATTTGATTTTGCCAAATCCTGACCTGCTCAGGGTTGTTGAGTTTGATTTCTAGTCGTGCATTAGAACCACGATGGAGACCACATACAGTAATATGTCGGGGATCTTCCTCGTTGACGTTACAATCAACATCATTTGACGTTTTACCATCGTCTAGTCGAACCAATTTAAGCGAGTCGGAGTTTTGAAAATCAAGAATTGACTGTGGTTCGTTCGTTCCATCTTTGTTCGCCTCCTTCCAATAAATACGGGATGAAACAAACAAATACGCTGGCTTAAAGTCGGACTGGGCCCACGGCCAAGACCAAGGCCATTCATATACCAGACGTACCATAGCACGTTTGAAAAACGAGGAATCAGAGTTCTCAGGATTTGTTGAGGTCGACATGGTTGAATGCGTGCAAAGTGAGATGAGAATTGGGTGCAAACTGCTGTCATTTATGAAGAAAGATGGAGCAGTGTTCTGCATTTCACAGCTGTGCGAAACGAATCTTCGCATGTTATACCAACAACACACTCAGAACAGCTGCAGGGTTCTGGGGTGCTACAGTACCGTACCGCAATTAGGTGTGCAGCTTGTTTTTCTGATTTGGAACGAGTAATGTACGGATCGACTACGGTATCAATGGCAATGGAGCATTGGACGGAATGCAGTGGAATGCGAACAGTCGGGACAGAAGGATTGGAAATTGGCAGGCCTTGCTGGCGTCGACATAAATCGAATCGTGCAAGTAAAACGAGCGTTGAGTGCCGACAGTTGTGATTTGAGCGAACAGATTAGGCAGTGACAGTCGTGATTTCAGTTAACAGGTGTCTCGTATTTCACAAATGCGCGAAACGAGTTTCCAGTTAAGCAGTTGAGGTCCACACCAATAGCACGCTCGCAATTGCTGTAGGGTTCTAATCTCACAGAGTAACAAGGTGCACAGCATGTTTGTCAAGCATGTAACGAGTATTGGAGGGTATCGACCTCGAATGGCCATCAGACACATTGCAATGTACGGATCTTGGATTAGAATAATCCAGCCGTTCTCGTTGTCGACTCATCAACAACGGTGTCGATGAGAACGATGCCACGCTATTCGCCTCAAGTCTGTTGATTGACTACACGCGAACGGTAATAAAATCGTCGATGAGTAATTCCGCAACGAATTGGATATGATTTCTACCACAACTGTACTGGACTTGGCAAATATTCATAAAAAGATGATTGATCTTCGTGTGCAACTACATACTAGTATACCATTGATAAAATTGTAGGATGGTTAGGGCTCCTATTGTGGAGAACGATAATGTTATCACTTCAATGGTGAAGCTGCTGTTACATTTAACAGAATTACCGTTGACTTCAGCGAACGCATTCTTAGTTCAATAATGAATTTGACTAATTCCACTGAAATAATAAGCCCTAAATGCGAAACTGCTGAGGAAGTCAACAATGGAGTTTATTTTTTCAGTAAAGTTTACTTTCATGTATCTAAACTCTACTCACTTTCCCTCTGCTGGATTCGTAATCTTATCGCCATGTGGTCACTGCGCATGAGCACGAAATCGAGAATATGGGAGGGAAATGTAAGATATCACAACCAGAGGTGTGTCAAATACGACTTTATTCTATTGAAGCATATGGCTCCAATTACTACATTGATCTGTTTGACTTGTCAACGCAGCAGTAATATTGCAATAATTTTATTTCACACAAATACTCAATATCAATACATTGATCACAATATTTGGATGAAGTACGACACAGAATAAATTCATTTTTCTACCTACATTCCTCTTTTTCTTAAGCACGTCGTAAATAGTCGTACTCGCAGAACGTGCATCTCTGAATCCTGTCAAACTAAGACAGGTCGACCAGTATGACACCGTCAAACAAACCAAAGCTTGATTTTCATTATTTCACTGTATTTGCTATCCTTTATTTTTCTCCCTATTGCTGTACACAGGCTCACAGCAATATTCAATGATATTATGGTAATTGCAATTTATTCTGGTTTCACTTTATTGCTACCCAGCCCCCATCACAACAGACTTGAATGACATGCAAAACCAAACAAGTTTCAATCTTTGAGTGAATACGGGACGAAGTTCAACACGTCTTGGAGTCATTTTCCATCCCAGCAGGAGAGGGCAGGGCTTGAATATTTGATAAATTTTAATATGTTAGATGTTTCAGAGTGGCGACATGCCGTGACTCAAATGAAAGTCAGGAATAGAGACAAAAGGAATAGAATTCGTTCGAAAACAAATTCTTCTATTCATAAAAAATGTGTTTTAAATACTGTATTTCAGTATATTTCTCAGGACATACGTTAAGTTATGCTCCGCACATTACTGCAGAATTTAAAAGACTGGAAGAGCCTTAGCTCAGGACTGTACAAAATGGAAACGATTCGGCCAACTACTATGAATGGAAGTGACTTGTTCTGAAGTAAAGCTATGTGTTCTACGAAAAAATTGATTTTTTTTCGAAGAATTCTTGCTATTAATATTAGCACAAATTTCAACTGATATACTTGATTTCGATATTTAAAAAATATAGGGATTGTTTGTTTTAAAATTTTTGTTCAGCTGAATAGACCACCTCTATTAATTGCGATCTGCAAGCAAAACGATTATTAATTGTGGTATGATTGCACATAAAGCAGTTCTCGAACTGAAAACCCTTGCCAAGTACTTTCGCGCGGAACTCTAATTCAATTTCATTTCACTTATGGTCTTAACCGACGATTTTTAGAATAGAATGATCCATTTTTAGTCACACCGTATTCCTCATATACTTCGACTATTTTTTCGCAATACTATATTGTATGCCCGCACTGTTATGTCCGCCGGTTTCATCAAAAATTGATATATTGCTCTTCGAATCATCTACGGCTTCATTTCTGTAGAATTATTGCTCTACCTCTCGTACAACCCAAGACTACTGTATTTGGAATAAATCCAACTGTCTCTCTTTGCTGGCACACCATATTATTTAATAAAACTGTCTTGACTCTTCCGAACAGGGCCATATTGATAAGTGAGTGAATTTTAAAATATTTCTGATAAGTTTTGAGTACGAGTGGCATTTTTGAATACGTACTCAATTAGAGATATTTATTCTAGAATCTGCCTCTCTATTTTTATTCAGCAAGTTGCATTTCTTATAAATACTTCAGTACTTTGCTTTGAACTCGTGCTACCTAACTGACAAAAATGTAACTGTCTTGTGGAAGGTGAAATGAGGCGATTCAGAAATGAATATTCTGAAAGCAATGATGGCTAGGTTGGTATTCTTTCTGTTAAGAACCATGGAATTTCTCAAACTAATTCTGCTGTTACTAGTTCGTCCTCGGGCACGCATGAGACTAAAATTTCAAAGGCGAACCAGATTCGAGCTAAGAGTGACGCTCTTCGAAAGCGAAGGAGAGCTACTGAAGATCAGAGTCCATTTAATACATCTGTCTGGATTACAATCGCTCTTGAAGGAAATTTAAACAATGGGAGGCACATTGCACTTTCTGCTCGAAGTCAATTTCTGTCTACAGATCTTCATCAACAAACATCATCGCCCATTATAAGCGTTCTCACAAAACAACACTTAAAATGTTGACAATTCGGAGTCTTTTGGTAACCAATGACGAGTTATTCAACACACCGTACTGTCCGTGAAACAAAGTCAAACGTTTTCGATTGATTTACCGCAGAAATCTTTATTCTTGAGAAATGTCACTAACGCAGACGGAGACTCAGTTCGAAATATATGTGGCATTCTTCTCGTAGCTTCTAGTCAACTATTGTTTGATGTAATGAGTAGTACTGAACTAAAAGCATTCGTAAACTGCTCCAATTGAAGTATTCATAAACGCAAAGCAATATATATATATATATATATATATATATATATATCCGACTGCTAACCGATTTTTACCGTACAGTTGCTGGGCTTGTGTCCAATGAAATCGGCAAACTAAGAGTCGACTCTTTTACTTGGGACAGATAGAGCGCAAAAAAAAGTTTAATTCACTGCAGGTATGATCTTTAAATCTGAACGGAGCACTCAGCAGCAATGAAACAGTAATCGAATCAAGTGACAAACTAGAAGAGAATAGGACAGTGACAGGCCATACTACAGACAATGTACCAAGCGTCGCGCTCGGTATTGATGACTATCTTAATTGCAACGTTTAAATAAGGTGCTTGTGTCACACTCTGGCTTTAGCTATTAACGATGAGATTTCAAAATGTAGCTTATTGACAAATGGCCTTTCTCGTATCAACGATATATCTACATATATTAACTCACACCCCAGGGTATGAATCGCAATTTCTACTGCCGAATATTTCAAGGAGACAGAATTGTACGCCTGGCAAAGCCTTCTCCAAGACGCTGGCACGCAAAACTAGGAACCGTAGAAAAATTTATAATATTGCGTCCATCTTCAATAAAAACTTCCTAAAGATTCTGCTGAGCTATTAACTGACTATGAAGAAGAATATTTAGCAATTGCATAATTATACTGGTTGAAGTATGAAGAGTTTCTCCACTAACAGAATTTGATAGTCAAGTTAGTAGTTCTAGAGCTCCTAAAATTTTCAAGGAGTTATACAAGACACTAAAGATTCTCTCAGCGGACCGACTAGCTTGAGAATCTTAGATGATGGGTAAATAGTCACGTCCTAGTTCTGCAGCTGATGAAAAGATATTTTAAGTGTGAGAAACCAATTTATTCGCGATAAATATGTTGAATATCTCGTATCATGCATTGCTGATGAATTAATGACGCGTCCAGGGTACTTGTTTCAGCTATTCACCAAATTGAAGTTGCAAGAAACTAGAATTCCATTTATTCACGGCGTAAGAAATCAGAAAGGTCCTCGCGTCGTGCTTTGATATTGGATATAACTAGTTTATTGAATTCTAATGATTATATATTGGATTGGCCCCTTGAACTTGTAATAGGGATGGATATTTTGACTTTCTCTGTTAAATTCTGGAAATCAAAATGAACACAATATACGGAGCGAATTTTGATTCCGATTTTCAAAACAGAGAGAATTTTAAAGCGGTACATCGCAAGATGATTGAGGAACCCGAGTCTGGAGGTCGAGATCACCTGCCAAATGCATTGACATTTTGGCTATCAGTTGAAAAATTCAACTGTTTTCGCGCATTTCTTTCCATGCAGTCTACATCTGCATCTGCAGAACGCCTCTTTGGGATCCAGGAAACTACGTAGGATCTTTGAAACAGCATACTGACTCTTTTGCTGAAGAAATGATTCTGATTATTCGAGTCTATGTTCGATTACGAGCACAAACTGTACGAATACATTTCTTAGCAGTTCTGATCATCTAATAAGATGTCCATCAGAAGAAATTGCGAATGAAATTTGGTTCAGATTTACAATCATCACAGTAGAGTATTGGAGAAGTGAGTATTTGGATTTCTTAATGAGTTTTTATTAATTTTTTCGTTTTAAGTCATTCAAAAACAAGAACCTCTTCTTACCAACGGTATTAGCTTTAAAATGCTTGTTTAATCGTCAAGTTTGAAAAAAGAAAATGGGAGAAAAGTCAAATTCTTCGAAGCCAAAATTCTTAGTAAACTATTTTGCTTGCTTCAATTAGAAAGCCTCTCCCTTGGCATATCAAGCGCCTCTAAATTATTCCTGCAGAATGTTCAGTACTTCTCGATCGTTTAACCATGAGAGGACGCAGTGACTCATTTGAAACGTGATCAACTTTTCCTAATGTGGCAATCAGAAAACTCTCTTTCTACCTCTTTTGTTTCTGCAATCTTATGATGAGTAGATGAAGTAGCATGACAGTCGACACAGCACAATAACAAGCATTTACAATTAACACAATGCTTCTCCGTCCGTGGGACAGTCGCTTCTCCACATACACCTCATTTCTTACCGCCACCGCCAGAACATTACCGGATGCCAAGAGCGAACATAAATCAAGGAAAATTTCCTGAATCTTCGCACTATAACCATCGTGTGGCTGCTGTTTCTCTTGTCACCACAGCACCTCATCATCCTCGCCATAAGAAGGCTTCTCACAACACTCAATAAATCCTTTCCGAATATCAAACCCTGTCATCCGCCGTCCTCCAACGTTTATGGTTCTGTGGGATCGTCGAAATTCTGCGCTCTATGTGGCGATTTGATTGAGGCTGAAACTTCCCAGCGGATCAAATTTGTGAATCGCATTGTGCAATGCATCCTGGAGAAACCGTTGCAATACATGTTTGAGCAACTAACACATACTCAAACGACGCATGAACAGCCCACCACAACACGCTCGCAGACTATGCGCAGAGATACGCCGAGACAATCTCGCACAATCCCGCCTGTGCCTGTAGTAGCATGTCGGCGCCTAGCACATCCATTCTTCCAGCCGTGTGTGTCAAGGTATAATAATGCGACTGCACGATGTTCCATTGCTCTAGAATCAGAAGGCCTGGATCGTGAATGTTTTCATCGAGTACAGCGTAATTTACAATACGTCTGACAAGCAAATCATCAATTACGCGCATGAAAATAGCCGGAGACAAACGCTCTGAAAGCAAATAGTGCGTTGTAGCGAGTTGAGGGAGCGGCAAGTACAGTGTCAGTCACACTGGAAGTGATATCCATCCGAAAAGCCTGACGTCGATCAATTTGGTTTCTGAATATTTTGAAATCGATCAACATGTCTGAGCTGTCCTTACAGGTTTTCTTCAAGAAATCCTGAAACACCAGCTATCTAAAAAGCAATAAGACATTGATTGGTTGTATTAGCACTAAAACAGGCCACTTAAAGCTAATTCATATTGTAGCCATTTTTCAAGAAAAATAATTAGCATGTAGCTCTTGGCAAGCAAACGAAAGACAAATTTCAAGTGCTTTCTGCCGAACATGTAGAAAATATAAACATTAGTATTCATGCCTCGATGGTTGACATAGTATTTTTTATAGTATGAGGTAGAGAAATTAAACATTTTCATTCATATTTCACTGAATCCAATGCTCATATAAAGCCTCGCTCTCGAAAGCGTTAACAAACCACTCATTCTTGATTGCTTTTCGATCCAGTTCTACATCAACAAAGTCATGCTCTTTCTTAGAAGTTTAAGCAAACAGTTTGAGTCTTCATTTTTTCAATTGCATGATTGTCTAGCTTCCTATGAGTTGGAATTTTTTGCTGTGTTTACCGCGCAATTATTAGTTCGTTACTCAAAGTTATTACTAGTTCTGCATTAAATGCGATGGTAGTTATTTCTCCTAATTGCAAAGCTCCAGAGAATTAGCAAAGAAATCTAGGACTAGAGTTCAGGCAAAATTAAGAAGGGGATGTTAAATCAGAATGAACAATTCTACGATACGAGTTAAAACAATTGAAATATATTAGTCAAAAGTAAACATGAATTTGAGCTCCTTCACTGGACAGTTGTAGCTCTTAAGCGCTCGGTATATTATCCAAGTATCAGCAAGTTTAATTATTTTTTCTTATTCAGAAGAAAAGTCTCCGATTCTTATTCATTTTACGACAATAATTTCATTCATTTGAGAGTAAAATGCGCTTCAAATAAGGAATATGCCTAGAAATTCATCGAATGAGTCTTAATCAACATGTGAAAAGAGCTAATATTTCTTATTGACAGATAATGCAGTTACCTCGTATCCTTGAGAATATTCATATGCCTCATCACTCGCGTTAATCTCCCTGCAGTTTGTGCAATAAGTAGGAACAGGGGAAAACTGAAAGAACAACTTGCAATTCTAACAGATCCTCTGACCAGATGGACCGGCTTAGGGTGCATCATTTCATGTAGAACTGCATTGTGAAACTTGTCGACGGGCAGGTGGTTTGTATGGAAACAGTTTAGATCTATTATAATATATAATCGTGCTGAATTATATATGAGTAATAACGAACGGATTCTAGTCTTCCAGAAATATTTCACATACGCTTACTGAAAGGTAAAAGTATGAAAAGCATAGCACTTTTTGATCAGAATGTTTCAGGACAATATTTTCCCGAGTGCAGCAATATGATTTGGAAGTATTTCGATAGCAAAGTTACACTTCTTGGGATCGCAGCGGTGACGCGATGTATTCCCCCCTAATTACGAATTCGCCTACCAGAAACTTTTGCGGGACTAATATGACCGACCCCTATGGTACCTAAACACCTCGTTCCAGATTATCCCACAGTTGTCACTGAAATACAATGTAAAAATTGTTCTCTTTTACCGAACTGCTCGAGGATTTTATCAGTTCCAGCACCACCAGACTTTCGGTTGTTACAGCGCAACAGTCCGCGTATCTTTGATAGGTGCATAACCGCGAACGCAGCTCATCGATATCTTGACTGATATAAAACAGCCTGCAAATTCCAGTTGCACTGGACATATAGACGGTGGGAGCTGTGTGCTCTGGACATCCAAGGAAGTCTCGATGACATCAAGCAGACTTTAAACGCTATGCGCCTCCACCCTGACTTGTCGCACTTCCTTTGAAATTACGGCTGTTCCACAAATAATTTAGTTTGAAGATGCTCCTCTGCTCATTCAGTTTTAAGCCAGTTAAAATTAGAAGAATTGAATGTGATATTCTGACATGCACTCTAGCTCCCGTCTAATGTTCAATATATTGAGAAAGTTGGAGCATATCTTGATAATATTTTTAGTCTTTTTAGGCATAATTTTCAGATGGCACTTTAATGCTTTCGCTTCTGAAGCTTTCCAAAGTTACATTTCGGAGACTAGTTACTCTAAAAGGTTGTGATTTTTTTGGAGTCCGAATATTACATTTGAATGTAGATTTAGATGTCCTTTTTTTAATACAATAGATTGTAATGCACTAGCTCTGCCGGTGCATACATAAGGCCGGTCGGTATCGTATCAATTCGAAGCGGATAGACTTCTTGCTTATAATGTTTCGAAACGTCGTTTCTGATGTCGATCTCTCCAATACAACACCATTCCGATTATGGGACCGTGTTGAGAAGTACCTTTATGTACCAAAATATTAATGCGGACACCAAATTAAGTATGATTGATATCTACGGTTTATAATTCTATTTCAACAAAGCTTATTCGTAGCTAAGGCTGCGTATTTCTACAAAAATGTACCCGGTGATGGATAATTTTTTGCACAACCTGTTAAAGCCTCTTTGCGACCTAGATGCGGATAACTTACGTCATTTTTCCTAAATTCGTCCGAGGTACGTGGACGTTCCGATGCTAGTGGAGATTACTTGCTTCGTTGGAAGCATTTACTGTTTGCTGTACTATGTACAGTAGAGAACACGGAGAATCTGAGCACGTTTTGGATTTATTTGCGTACGAAAATACGGCAATAAGCGTAAGTTCGCTGTCTCTAACATGAAACTCTAATTTTCTAGGTCTTGAACACTCTTTGCTGTTTTTGACTTGTACCAGAATTACGTAGTACTTTCTCTAAATATTTTACAAACTCTTAAGAAACAAAATGTCAGAGTACATCGATTTTCCTTCCATCTTCACAGAACAATCAAATTATGTGAATTTAATCTGCGGGACTATCAGTGTATGTATAGCTTACACAACTGTATAATTACAGATAGTACAAGTGGGAATCGTGTATACGGGAAAATCGTAAATTGTCCAAGATTGAGGATGAATCATGGGAAGTTCAGGTTCAAGTACATCTCTAGGAACCAGTTCGTTTCTATCATTAACGATAGAAATACAAGGAAAAGAAAATTGATAGGAGAGAGTAAAAGGACACTAAATAAATGAATTAAAAGTGAAAAGAATACAATTAAGAGGAATTGAAAACAAAAGTGGGAAAAGGGAAATGTATCGCGATGAGTGCATGAATTGTATATGAAAGTGATACGAGAATTAGCACTTTCTTATTCAGATCTTTAGGGTTTTCAAAGTAATGTTCATAGGTACAATGTACTCTGCCTAAAAATGCACTGTTTGTTCATTTGACCGGAAAAGATTGGCCTCAAAGAAAAGTAGGAAGACCAGTGAGTTGAATGATTCATTATTTTTTCATAATTTCAGGGCTATGTTAAGTCTTCTCGGAAATGCTGCACTTTGGCATAATGCGTATAATGAGATTATAAATCAACATTCCCACCGTTATTGCTTTCTTGATGCGAAAATTTGTATATTATGAGAATCCTGGTCTCACTATCTTTCAAATAATGAGAGTTCGATATCCGTAGTAGAAATGCTGAATCGGCATCGAAATTTTTGAGTTCGTTCCTACCCTTGATTTTCAAACATATTCTGAAAAATAAATTATTCTAGAGATCGAAGTAGCATAGATGTATGTTGGAGATTTCATTTTCTCAGGCCTCATTTTCACTATTTTTAGGGAATGTTTTCCTCCCGATACGCAGTATATAATCCAGTTAACTTTCTCTGATGCGATGTCAAAGAGAAATTCATAATTGCGTATTAGCTCTCAGCAATGATTTAAGCCAACCTTTGAAAAGATCACTTATCCGTATTACTGCAGGAGTTCTGCCTCTCAAATTTTACATATGATATTCGTTGATACCAGTTCACTTCTTACTCAAAGCATTTCATTCTAAACGTTTACAACTGAATTAAAAAGACTTTCATAACTATATAGACCCGAGTATTTCTACTGCACATTTTATATCACGGTCAATGTTTCATACCTAAGAGAATGACTTCTAAAATGGTTCGAGATAGGTATTCAGCAGAGAATTCAGAGGAGTACTTGGGGTTACCAATTTTATGGATTTCTGTAGATTTCATTTATTTCAGTTAAAGTTAATTTCGGCGTTCAAATGCAGATGAAAATATTCCTTATTTTTGAATTTCAAAATTCATGATCTTTGGGCTCAGTATTTTTTAGAAACAGGATACTCTGAGTAATTTATACTCCATGCAGACACGGAATCTCTAATGCCTGGATTTCTTTCGAATTTGGAAAAGATACTTACTACGAATCTGAGGCTAGAGGTAGACCATGTTACGTGAACGATGTACATTACCGAAGAATTGACAGCTAATAGATTGTATTTTACCTGTAACGAATTATTTAACAAAATAGATTTTCTCTGATCGAAATCTGCTTTTGAGATTAAGATTATTACATCGAAGAGTTTGCCAAGAGCTAATTTTTGGTCGGTTTTTCAATACTACAAGAAATGCTCAATGTCGGCCATTTCGAAAAGTATATGAAATAGATCTAATGGGTGGAAGATTTCACGATCTTACTTAAATGCAGAACCTAGAAATTTAAGTAAGTGCTAGAATAATGCAGATTGATGGTAAACTGCTTCTAAAATAGATTACTATTAAATGATTACCCAAAAAAGAGGCAGTTACTGATATTACTTGATGCTAAAATTATGTGCCTCTCTTTTCTATTCCAAGCGCTAATATTGTTTTCAAATACTGCCTTTATAAATAGAGGTTTCGGAAGTGAAATTTGCATACAATCTATAAATCTAGTTTGAAGCACAAAAAGCTTATTCAAGTTTTCTAAATTTAATTTTGGTCACTGTAATTCTATCGTTTCAGATTATTTTAAAACTTGCCACTTTTTAATAAAAATTTGATCTCGTTTATCGAGTGTGTCCTAGAGAAAATTGAATCTTGTACTCCTCGAACTAAAATAACTAGACAAACATAATATTGCCTGATTCTTGCACTTCCTAGGTATGAATTGTAAGTTCTTTTTTTCACTTAAGCAATCCCTGTTTACGAAATTATAAGTTCAAGCGCAAAGCGCTGCACACTCGAAGACCGTATCTTGCAATACGGTACTCCTAGTTATTGTGAGCAATGCTCGTTCCGAGCTGACATCATGGTGAATTTGGAATTTTGACAAGTCCTAGAATTCATGTGTAGATTTTGAATGGCGCAATCGCTTGGGATTTCGAACCGAACAATTCCTCTATCACATTCAAGCCGCTGATGGCCGAACTCGTACTGTAGCTGTCTCCTGTTCTGTTGCTGTTCCGCAGATATCACAAAATCTCTCAAAATTAATCATCTGGTAGCCACAATAATTCCAAGCATATTTGAGTTTGCTCTATATATTATGTCCTTATTTCACATGGCTTTCAGCGAAAGTAAACTGCATGCAAATAATTCCAGTTAAAAATTTAGGCAATCATCATTCCTGCTACATTAACATCTGATATGAAACACCACGGCGCACATACTGTTTTCGAATAGCAGCTTTATTCGTAGATTTGCTTGCTTGGCCATTTCTATTATTTTTGCTGTGAATCGACCCATATACGAAGAATGTTGTTGTGCGAAATTACACATACTGGTCTCGAATTCACTCGTCTGTGTTGTCGCCATTGTCTTCATAGTTACCAATAAAAGACTAATACGCTTGTAATCAATACAAGTGGCGCCCTAGCTTCCACACCTATGTACAATGCGCGCTTACCATCCGCAGATCACACATCACTAAACGCAAAAACTACTCCGTGAAATGGATTTGCAAAAATTTATACAATCCATGCATCGAGAGCCATTCGTTGCCAGCCAGTAATTCTGAGATATGAAATCTCTACCGAAATCGTTTAAATATGGGAAAATTCCGAAATTCAACCCAAACACCAGTAGAAGAGGTAGGGAAGAGGTAGGGAAGATTGAGTAATGGGGTTTGATGAAAAGATGGGTAGACAGTGAACGATTTTGTATTGTTGTGATCCAGTGGGTTACCGATAGATGCTCTGCTCTGAAGACAGTTGCCAACCATTTGTAAGCCTCAATCAGATCTACACTTACAGCAATACATTGCCATATCGTTTAGAATTTAGATCTCGCACAAATTTACAACTCCAGATCATGCTACCAGCACTGTTATGAACATCTGAATTGTGTGTGGTTTGCCCACATGCTGTAGGGCGGAGTGACTTGAGGCATTGGAACCGCGTGTGTGTGCAGTGCTACGATGGGAGAGGGGTTAATGAGACGTGATGAAGCGGGGAACGAGAGAGCAGCGAAAGGTGGAGTCAATGCCGACGGGCGATAACAGCGGATACGGGGAAAAAGAAATGGAAGGAATTCAAGCTGTGAGACACTGCAATTGAAGAAGAATCGCAGAGGCACGAGAAAGACAAGAATCAATTCGTCACTATTTGTGTTGTACCCTGCTAATTTTTCGTCTACGAGCGACATTGGAAATCTGATTATCAAGTATCATCGACGCGGCCATCTCTTCTACCCGTCTACCAGTGCGAAAGTACATGAATTCTATGTATGTAGTTGGGATGACAATTGTCAATCTTTTAGACCCAACGCCACCATTCTTATTTGTTCCACACAGGACACTTGGAAAGTGACACTGTCTGCGAGTGAGTACGAATCACCAGATACGGCAGGCATGGTCCCTTTTGACAGGTCGATGGAACGGCATGCGTTCAAATCTATCTCTGATGGCGTCGCCTTCTGCATTGCGCACTACCTGGTTTCACCTTCGGACCAGACGTCGTGGAACAGGTAAAAGAAGCACGCTCGAATAGACCGCTATCGAGTGTGATTCTTTTCGCAACTCTACTCGCCCTTCATCCCTCACGTTATTGCCAAGTTGCGAATGGGCTGTGGTAAAATCGTCATGGAACTGGAGCCGTTTCGCTGCGGAAACTATCTGTGATGGAGGCAAAATGAATCCACTTTACGCCAGTAATAGGCGGTTTGTATTCCAGACTGATTGAACTACGGTCAGGTATTTTGGACGTTCGAAAGGTGGCATGTTTCTCGTTCGTAACTCCCATAGCCAACGACTTCCTGACTCCTACCACTGTGCAACCATTCCCAGTTCTAGACTGCACCAATAGATTTCCTCTTATCACAAATGCACTAGCAAACGTCTAGTGAATCATGTTGGTGTGAACCATGGTAGTGCCGGAGGTCACCGTTAATGACGGATGTGCGACGATATGATTTTCTGTCAAATACTACTGTAATGTAGAGTACAGCAGGACAGTATACGACTCTAAATAGGGCGACTGCGGCCTCCAAACCACCACAGCCATTCCCGCTCACGCAAATCATAATTGACTGTTTCTGTGCTCCGTTATTTCATTCTCCACACCCGCCGTGCATCAATTCTTGTACCGATGATGGCTTCTCGCGCTGCTCCACTTCCTCAGTAATCTTTGCCTCTTCCCTTCAATTTCATCCATTCCTACGACATTCAATCCTGACTTTTCCGCATATCATTATCGACTCTGCCTTTCACCGCCTTCACTATCCACCCATCCGTATTTGTCATTCTATTCCTAGTGCAGTCTGTTCTTTCACCTAACCGCATTAGCTCCCCTTCTCGCGCAGTATTGTAGACCTACATACGAATCCTTTCAAGAACTCGCTGCTATGTCCGCAGAACACACACACACACACACACACAATTCGCATGCAGCATCTCCGTTCGAATCTAAACGAGACAAAAACCTGTCACGTGTCCACCATTGTAATTTAAGTAACTGTACCGTTACTGAAACTACCGAAGGAACACGGGTCGTAGCAAAACAGATGTTTCTTCGCATCACAGCTCCCCCCCTCATTGGGGCCCCTACTCCTATTATGTCTTCTTCATCGGCCCTGTCATCCACTATCACACAAATTATCACTATTCTCGTCCCACCGAGTGTTCTGTACATCGCGGTTCACACGCCGTGACACAATTTCGTTTCTTGAATTAGTCCCACCGTACTCGTCCACAAAAACTAGGTTACAAATCCAAGGTCGTTACCACTCGTTCTATCACCACTATCGCTCGGAGTTCGAATAATTCATCGCTGATATCCACCGTACTACAGTTCACTTCACCATCACCAGGGTACAATTAGATCTACACTTACAGCAATGCATTCCGATCTCGGTTTAAATTTGGATCTCGCACAAGCTCACAACTCCACATCATGCTACTGTTATTATTCAACATTTCAATTGCATGCGGTTCGCCCAAACACTGAAGGGTGGAGTGATTTGAGGCATTGAGAGTGCGTGTACAGGACTACTATTGAAGAGGGGCCAATGAGACACAATGAGGCCACCGATGCGATAGGTTGCGAGAATGAAGGTGTCAGACTGGAGTTGGACTGGTGAGGCGGGGTAGGAAGGGTTGGTTGAGGCGGCGAAAGGTGGAGTCAATGAAGGAATTCAAGTGAAGAGACACAGCGATTGAAGAACACGAGAAAGCCAAGAATCGATCCATCAGTAGTGTGTGCTGTACCGAGTGAGTTTGTCATCTACGAGAAATTGAGAATCCGACTACAGTATCTAATTCCATCGACGCGGCGTGTTCAATGTGTGCATTTGGGACAAAACGATTGTCGATTCTTTTACACCCAACACCCCCGTCCTCAGTTGTTATACCGGGGACACTACCAAGGTGCCGTTATATGCGACTGAGGACGACTCAACAGACATCGCAGTCATGGTCATGGACAACGAGTCGATGGAATGACATGTGCTCGAATCTATGTCAGATGGCGCAGCGCTCTTAATTATGCATTACCTGGTTTCACCTGCCGACTTGACATTGTGGAACGGGCAGCAGAAGCGCCTTCAAACGGTCGCAATTCAGACGAAGATGCTAACATCTTCTGCGACAACAAGTCTCTGGATAAATGGCCGGGGGATACTCCATTGGGAACGCGAAATTGTTTCGTAACACAACCAATTTGCGAGACAGCGTTATCAGTGCGGCTATGTTTAACGTTTACACCGAAACCGTGGAGACATCGGAACGTGTCTCAATGCCAGCAGAAAACGCACACAATTCGCATGATGCATCTTGTTCAAATCCAACTGTGGCAAACACCAATCCCATGTCCTGTAATTGTACTGGAACTGTACTGTACCGGCACTGAAACCACCTGCTGAACAGACGTCGTACCAAAACCGATGTATCTACTCATTACAACGCGACCCCACACCTAGCATGTTTTCTTCATCTGCCCCCTCATCCACTATCACACAGTTTATCACAGTTCGCGTCCCACCAAGTATTGCGTATATCGCACTTCACGCGCCATGACACACTTGCATGTCGTGAATTATTCCCATCGTATTCGTCCACAAAATTTAGTTCCAATGTAGCGTCGTTACCACAAGTTCCGACACTAATATCACTCGGAGTTAGAATTTTTAATTCCTCTTGTCAACCGTACTGAAGTTCACTTCACCATCACCGCGAAACTCCGATTCTGCGTGTGCTCACCCGCCTCCTACCTACAATCACGCTTATCATTCGCATAACATCTCATCCCCATTTTTCATCTCCGGAATACACCAACCCGATGCTAATCGCCGTCCAAGCATCCGCATCACTCCGACCTCAATCAGTGGCATGTCATTGAAATGCATTCATATGCTCGCACATTCACAGCATTCAATTTTCGGTCTGGACGCTGCATATAGCAAGAGAGGTCGATTCGATTAGTTCGGTTTGGCCGAGCTCGATGATGAGCATATCGCATCTCGTGGCTCTTGTCAACAGGTTTCACAACGTGACGAAACTGTAAAATGTAAAGTGTACAGAGACAACAAGTTGGAGTTGATAGTAGGGACGAAACAGGAGAATTTGCGGTTGGAAGTACTAATGAAGGAAAGTTGGTGACTGGTCTTTGTGGCCGTGTCCCCATTGTAATTAAGACCGGTGGGATTGTGTGAAAATAAGTTGTACTGTACTGTACTGCACAGTCCACGAGCTACAGGTGAGCGAACAACATTGCAAAATTTTAGGAGAGCAGTTATATAACAAATGCGAACTGCGTTGTACAGTACGTGATAAAGCGGTGCCAAGGAAAATTATCTTGTTCGTTACTGTCCTGTTGAAAGACTAGACGCTTCGCTATCATTTGTTCTGTCAGTATCGGTATTTCGTTCATTTCGTTTGCGTATTTCTGCCGCTTCATCGCGTCTTCCTTGGTCTTCGTAAACGTCGGCCAAACAATAAAGTACATTCTCAATGTCCGGGTGCTGTGGACTTCCAGCATGTACAATTCTCAACATAGCAAGACTCCGTTCCAGAAACTCAGCTGCTTGATTCAACGACTTTCGCTCATGATGCGTATATACAATATTCCGTAATGATGTCGCGATAGCAGGGCGAGGTTTGTCATGTCCGTGGATGGCTAGCTCCATTTCCAAGCTCTTTTCGTGCTTATCCAACGCTTCCTCCAGTTTACCCATTCCTTCATTCACGCTTCCAAGATTGTTGAGTGAAGTTGCGATGCCGGGATGAGGCTTGTCATTTCCGTGGATTGCTAGGTACATTTTCAAACTCTTCTCGTGCTTATCCAACGCTTCCTCCAGTTTACCCATTCCTTCATACACGAGTCCAAGATTGTTGAGTAAAGTTGCGACGTCAGGATGAGGCTTGTCATGTCCGTGGATTGCTAGGTCCATTTCCAAGCTCTTTTCCCGTACCAGGTGAAACCTCACTGCAGCTTCCCCTTTGATTCGATGCTTGCTCATGGTGCAAAACGTCCGCCAAACGTTCCCACACCTGCACTTCTTCTACTTTCACCGTGAATTCCATAGTCCTGCCACTGTACTCATGAATGTCAACAACCTTTGAAACATCGGATATCTCAGTGCCCTGCGCCGGTAGCGTATGGTGATCTACTAGCGCTCTAGCATGTTCCACAAATTCGCTATGGTTGTTTCCAAATACATCGGGTAAGTCTCCGAATGACTTGCCCTCGTTATAGAGTTCTGTCTCCACACCTTCATGGACCGAGCCCAACGCGACACTATACACTTCGACCCATAAATCTGAGCCTCGTTCCAATTTCGTCAGAACAAATAGCCGAACAAGTCGATGCATCCTGTACATCCATCCTACATCTCCTTTTCTTCCTCCTTCATCCCAACAAATCAGTGACGAGCCATGAACCAAAGCTTCAATCACGATCTTTCGAAATATTCGATCAAGACTGCTTCCCTCGTCTCCTGTGACTCTTCCTACTATCCTCTTCACTATCCTTTCTCCGACACGACCCGCGCCTAGCATTGCCATTGCCGCAATACAGTGTACGCCTCATTGGACAATTGTCGCACACTGATTTGCCACGTCGTCCAAACCGACCTCTGTGATTCTTGAATCGGTTTCACTCCGTCTGTGGTCCACATGATATCTTGCATATCTTCTATTTTGCTCGCACTCTTAAACATATTCACATACCTCGCTATCGAACAATCGAATCGTGCCATACACGTCCCTGTCTGTACCAATGCAAGCGGCAAACCTCCAAGGCTACACCTTCCCTCATCTCCGCATAGTTCCTTTAGCGCACGATACTCAGCCCCGTCTGTTCTCTCCAGTACGTTGATACCATTCATCACCAAATCATCGTCTTCTACATCCGTCCTTATCTTCCGAATTTGTCGCCACAACGCCACCATCGCATCTTCCGCGCACAATGGCTCCAGAGCCAACCTCTGCTCGCTCATCATTTCGCACCATATGTGAGGTTGGCCTTGTCGTGAGGTTACCACAATCCACCCCTTTCCCCGCGTCCCTCCCGCTATCCTACACACTTCGTTAAGGATACCATTCACTTCGCTATCATCTGCATTATCCAGGCACAATAACCACCGACCTTCAATCCCATCTAGACCTTGTTTCAACGCTGCGAGTACGATGTTCGGATTTCGACGTTCTTCCTCCCTCATTTTCTTACATGCGAGTTTTTCCGCTAGCCTCGCGAGTGAACTAATCACATCTCTATCACCGCCGTCTACCATCACCCAGAATACGCCTCCTGGTACCACCTCCTCTCGCTCTGCTCGATCTGCGAGAGCAATCATCGATTCCGTTTTCCCCAGTCCTCCGTACTGTGTGACGACCACACTTCCAAACTTCTATAGCATATCTCTTAGTTTGTCTAATTTCCTGGTTCGACCAGAAAAGAATGCTGAGAGTGATGGCATCTCAAATTTCCTGCTGGTCCTTCAACCGGCTCACCTCATCCCCAACCTTGCATATCTTCGCAATGTTACCTGCAGTAACCGACCGATGTATCAAGTCTTTTAATTTTGTTTCCACTTGCTTCACACCCCTGGCATTGACGATTTGGCTGACTTTTCCTCTCAATAATTGGGTTTCGGCCATGTCAATTGCATCAACCGCTTGTTTGAACACATCGAAAACGAAATCGGTGTCTAACTGGTTCACTTTCTTTGACGATTTCATGGTTTCCGTCATACTTTCCAACGTATATTGCTGACGAAACATAACTTGACCTAGCAAAACGAGGAGCAATCTCTGCCCACGACTTGCTTCAGCACACATCGCCACTGCTTTAGCGCCGAGTGCAACCAAATAGAAAGTGTGCTCAAACCCGCTACACATTTAGCCGCATTGCCCACTACCTCGGCAGCATCCACGACATGCTCTGCCGCCAACTTTGACAATGACGCGCATGATTCCACCGCTGCCGGGCCGTGGGCAATCAGCTCGTCCACAAAAGATGCTTTCTCCATTTGTTCAGAAATTGCGCCAAGGTTATCACTCCGTTTCCCTTCTACATTGACTGGCGAAAACCAAGACAGTTCCGTCCTAATCCTACTAGTAACGAATCCACCGAGAGCTTTTTCTATTTCCTCCACTCCACATGAGGGTGCGCGGGTGGCCTCTTCTTGCAATAGCTTCCATGGCGCGATTAGCGCTCGTAATTGATTTACCCAACGCTCAAGTTGCTCAGGTGCGTTGGGGATAATTTCAACTTGCACATTACCACCACGTAACGGTGTGTGAAGCCGCGTTCGACCATGTGGACGGCCGTATACGATGATTCGCGGTCTGCCATCGTGACTGTCTACCTTGACGTATCTATCAACGTAATCCCATGTTCCATCCCCCAATCAAACTAATTCCACCGAGTCGGAATTTTGAAAGTCAAGAAATGATTGTCGCATGTTAGTCCCATCTTCGTTCGTCACCTTCCAATGAATACGCGATGAAACGAGCACATAGGCCAACTTGTAGTCGGACCGCGACCTTGGTCATTTTGAAAGTCAAGAATCGATTTTGCTTTGTAACTCCCATCTTCGTTCGCCATCTTCGAATAAATGCGAGAAGAAACAAGCACATAGAACATCTTGTAGTCGGACCGCAGCCTTGGTCATCGAGATACAACGCGTAAGTCGGCGGTTTCGGAGAAAGAAGGACCTGAGTCGGCAAGAGTTGCTGTGTTCGACATGTTTGTGGCGTGCGAAGCGAGTCGAGCGTTGAGTGCAAGCAGTCGTCTTTCCAGTTAGTAGATTATGCTGTGCCTTGTGATACGTGAAACGAATCGCGGCAGTTTCACGCCAATACTGCGCTCGCAATTGCACCAGGGCTTCTACCTGACAGAGTAACAAGGTACGCAGCATGTTATTCATGTATGGAAGGAGTATTGAAGGGTGTCAACCTCCACTGGCGATTCGACAAATTGTGCTCAACGGGATCATGGATTTGAGATATACAGCTGTTCTCGCTTTCGACACAGCAACAACAGTTTCGGTGAGAACTATTCCACGCTATCCTCTCCGGCTCTATTCCTTACAAACAGGCGAAATGTCATGAAGATTAGTATCTCCGCAATGAAATGATTGAAACATGATTTGTACACATATGAAATCATTCGTCCCCAATCCCCTCCATTTGTACTCGAGTACTGAATATGAACAGTGCTTCAAAACCGAACAACACTCTAGTGCCACAAACGTACTAGGGTTAGATGATAAACTTTGTATGTCGTTTGTAACCAATTTATGTTTGTGTTGTCCTGTACCACAACTGTACTCATATTCAGGTTCCTTCTGCACCTAATCGAATTTTCGTTAATTTCAGCAAACACTTACTCGTAGTTCAATAACGAATTCGACTACCGTATATCGCCTGGTCCTATAACTTTTTCACTAATTCAAAATTCAAACCGCCTTAATATAGTCGTTGGTATTATACGTTGTATTTGTATGACATTGCAAAAATGATATGTACTGTAGAGAACAATGAGTCGCTTAAACTCGGATACAGAGAACTTCTTAACTCCATGATGTTAAAAATCCGTAATTCATGGGTTTCAAATTGCCTTGCAAGCAAATAGAGTATTCCCCCATTTGATGCTTGGCAATCTCCCGAACACGTTTACCTAAAAAATCTAGAGAGAAAGATACAATTTGTTGCTCCAAAGTCGCAATTACCATGCCTGAATCTAAGTTATGATTTTGCAATTTTAAATTTAGTTGCTTAAGTTCTCTTCTAGTTTTAGTTTCGAAAACAGCCTCAGTACGACAAAATTAAAATCTTTAAATTGTAAGATTAACAATTAAGTCTAAGAAAGTTGAACGAAATATAATTTAAATTATCAGTAAAACAAAATCCTGTTTAAGTAGTTCAGCGACTCTGCTTCTTATTAAAATTTGTAAAATTGGAAGTAAGAAATTCTACTTGGTGAATCTATTTACAGATAGTAGAAATATACATGGAAATCGAACATTTTTCAATTTACATAAGCCAATTGAATCAGTCGTTATCTTTGTGATTAGAAATTTGTGCTAGCTTCTATACATGTATAGTTGTTCGACTAAATATCTTCTCTATAAAATAACAGAACGACAAATCTATTTAACTTTGAAAATATTAGCTCATACTCAATTAACTGAAAAAATCTTCGTTAACTTGTATTCAGATGATATTAACAAAGCATTAAAACTGAATTTTTATCTTCTTCCTGAATCTGTCTGAATTCTAGATAGCTTGTTTGAAAATCAGGAAAAAACATGAATCAAGTGATTTTCATCCTACTTTACTAATTATTTACTATTTCCTTGTTGTCTTTCCTGCTCAGATACTACATTCTGCACTGTACAAATTCGAGCAGCTTTGAACGCTTCTTTCAAATTCGTGGGCAGACGATACAGATTTGTATTCTTAAATATGCTCCAGAAAGTGCCGATAATATTTCAGAATTCGTCGACATACAGACATTTTTCGTCGTGGAAATTGTTTAGCCTAGCAAGGATAGTTTGTTAACAGTTCGCTATTTCATGATTTTTTGCTTTACAAATGTTCCTTGCATATTCAAGAACCTTCATCGATTTCCTGTACAAGCTTAACTCTGGGTTCTCTTTGTAGACATGTGTTCTTGTTGAAAGAGGCATAGTTTGACCGAGCGTATATTTTTTGGCAAATACATTTGAATTTTCCTCCTCACGCTTGTACATGTTTACAGGACATGATCTATGTTTGCATGTGAACATGTAAATCGTCTCGAGATCACTCCGAACGGGAAAATAAATTTCATGCATGTACGAAAATCGCCCCAAAATAAAAAATCTTATCTTAAAAACGTATCTAGGAAGAACCTAGGCGAAATTGGTCCTATTCATTTGGTAGTATTAGCAATCTTATTTTTATATTTATTATGGCAAGAATATTTCTATGCACGTTTGAGAATTAAGTTTCAGTCTTAGAATGATCTACGGTTTCAACCAATTAAGCATTAATTGTACTATATTGATACCTCATCGATCATGCGAAATTCTTTCAGTTTTTATTTTATCCTATTTAAATAGTTTCGGATTCTTATATCGCTTGAATGGATTACAAGCATTGATCGTACATGCGCTTTCAAACCTTTTCTGGTTTCATTTTAATTTGAGAAAATTACAAAAACATGGACGATTTAATTACAAAGATCTTTTGATGATTGTTAAGGCTATGAAATAAGGCGTAACAAATATAGTAATTTGAGGAAATAATCATACAATATCAAAAACAAAATATTGGAGAACAATCAAACTTTAACATATAACAGAAATAGTCAATAATGTCTCCAGATCTTGCACACAAAAATTCTGCGGTAGCTTTGCATTTATTTTTAGAGATCACTTCTCTTCCGAATTTGTAGTAGAGTCTAGTGGATGTTTTCTGAAGCGGCATGAAGGGTAATACCTTTCTTTTAACGATAATGAGAAGCAAATTATTAACAGGTCACTTGCCATTATTCTGTTGGAATTTTTCCTACAAAGTTGTGCAAAAGAATTTGGTTGGGGTAATTTCACTTAATATTCAAACGATTTATCAAAAACGTTTTTATACGGATCAAGAATAATTTAATGGCCACAAGGACTCGAGTTCTCTTCCAATATTTCCCTGCAGTTTTTCCTAGTAGATGTTGCATAGTCTAAAGCAATACTTCCTAGATGGTTTGAAATAGATATATCACTGCCTTAAATTCAAAAGAAATTTGAGGTTTTTAATTTTACAGATACCTGTTGATTCAATCTATTTGAATCCAATCAAATTCGCCTTCAGGGAAATAACCTTCATTGTATAAAGTTTTCTATTTAAACTTTCCTTCCTTCTCATCTTTTACAAATAATTGGAGAAAACAAAATATTTGGATATAATCCTACTCTGATGTACGAAATCAACAGAATATGGAACAAAACCTTGACTCTTCATTTAAGTTAATGAAATGCAGTTAGAATAGCCTATGAGGTTATGTTCTACCGAGACACTCAAAACTTAAAAAATCATGATTATATACCGGAATTCTATATCAACTGAAAATTTTCTTATTGTTGATTTGAAAATTATGGTCTTCGGGCTTCCGTCTTCTATAATAACAGGATAATTCAAGTAACTTATCTGCTAAACTGATACTGTATCTCAATTGCTCTGTTTCTTCGGACTTTAATATCCATATTCTACTTTTTCTTCAAGAATCCGGAGCCAAACAGAAGCAATTTTAAATTAGTGATGCACATAATTGAAGAATGGATTGATAGAGTACTGTACTGTAGATTTATAATGGGATAATTTAACAGAAAAAATTTGTAGTGTGCGATATCCCTTTTGAAATCAAAATTTTTCTACATCAACTTTTGCCCGAAGGTAGTTATTAGTCCGTGAGTGCTTCATCATCACGGCATGCATTGCTCAATGCTATCCAACTCAAAAAGCGTTTGGAATAAATCTAATAGGCAGATGATTTGGTCAAAACTACTTCAATGTTCTGAATATCGCAATTCCCGATCCTAGAAATTTGTATAAGTACTAGACTGATGCAAATCTACCTTGAATCACTTCCAAAATAGATTTTGTAAGGCTGTGACGCTAAAACGCACTCCATTTCATTTGCCATAATTTCCTGTTCTATGCGCCAGTATTATTTTCAAATATTCCCGTTACACAGTTTTTTAGCAGGTAAATATAAAAATAATCGTCGATCTAGTTTAAGCAAAATGTTTTTCAAATTTTCAAAAGTTTATTTCTTGCTGGCTGCAATTTTACCGTTCAGTACTATTTTAAAAATCGTCGCTTCCTAATGAAGATTCTATCTTTTATATTAGGTTTGTCCTCGACAAATAACCACATTCTCATACACATCATTGCTATGAATTTCTAATTTACTTTTCACTCAAGCAAGCGCGGTTTGTGAAAAGTTAAGCTAGAGCGCAAGCGCTGCACAATCGAACGCCGTATCTTGCGCTACGCTTCTCATATTTCTTTGGAGTCATTTGTTGGTCGGAGCAGGCATGATGGTGAGTTCGAAATTTTAATATGCTCTAGAATTCATGTTCAGATTTTGAGTGGCGCAGTCATTTTGGGATGTGCGAAGAACAATTCCACTCTCATTCAAGTCGCTGTTGGTCGAACTCATATAGTAGCAGTCTCCGTACTACTGCTGTTCTGCAGATATTACTACGTCTCACAAAATGAGCGATGAGGTAGCGACAATAATATCGAGCATCTCTGAGTTGACTACATAACATCCTTCCTTGTTTCACATGGGTTTCTGGTTCAATTAACTTCTAGCGAGTAATTCCTGGTAAAAGTTTTATCCAACCATCACGCTTGCTACATTTACTTCCGGGATGCATCACTCTGGCCCAAATGTTCTTTCCAATAGCAGTACTATTACTCGATTTGTTTTCTTGGACATTTCTACTGTTATTGCTGAAAATTGACCGATACTCGAAGAATTCTGTTGTGCGAGACTTCACGTATTCGTCACGACCTCTTTCGTCGTTGTTGTTGCGTTTGTCTTCATAGTTCACAATAAAAGGCTATTGCACTTTCAGCCCATTGATGTACCAGCTGAGCCTCCATATCTACGAAAACGCGCAAGAACCTTCCGCAAATCACACATAATGAAACGCAGTAACAACCCCGAGTCATGGATTTGCAAACATTTGTCCAATGCATGCATCGAGTGGCATCCTTTGCGTGCCAATATTGTTGGCCTATTAGTTCGCTATAGATATCGTTAAGATTCCATCGGAAGAACGGAAGTCTAACCGAGCACCAACAGAAGAGGGAGTGAATATTGAGTAATGTGCGGAGTGATGACGAGACAAGAAAAGATGGGTAGGGAGTGAACCATTTCTATATTGTATTGTTGTGATCCGGTAGTTTACCAATAAGTGCTGTGAAGACAGTAGCCAATTAGATCTACTATTATGGCGATGCATTGCAATCTCGTATTAGATTTGCATCTCACACAGTTGTACAACTCCAGATCATCCTACTGTAATCAACAGTTGAGCTGCTTGTCGTGCGCCCACATACGTTGACGCGTAGTGATTTGAGGTATTGAAAGCGCGTGCACTGGTCTACTACGGGAGATGGGTTAATGAAACACGATGAGGCGCCAGTCGAGAGAGATTGCGAGAACAAAGATGACGTAGGGAGGGAGGGTTGCTTAGAGCAACGAAAGGTGGAGTTGATGCTGATGGGCGAGATATGTGGGGTGCAGGGAAAGCAAAATCGAAGGAATTCAGGGACACAGCAATTGAATAGTGGGGGAGCACGAAAAAGGGATAATCGATTCATTATTATTTATGCTGTATCCTGCGGTTTTGATGTCTAAGAGGCATTGGTAATCCGATTTCCGAATTTCATCGATGCGGCCATCTCCTTTTCCCGTCCACCAATGCAAGAATGCTTGAAGTCATTGCGTGTAGTTGCGATAAACAAGCGCCAATCCTTATACACTCAACGCTACCGTTCTCTCTCGTTCCACCCAGGACACTTCGAAGGTGAAACAAACTGCGAGGAGGACGAATCACCAGACATGGCAGTCATTGTATCTCATAATAGTTCGGTGGAACTACGTGCGTTCAAAACTATTTTTGAAATGTGCCGCGTTCTGTACGAAGCTCGACTTGGTTTCACCTTCTGACCAGAAGTTGTGGAACTGGCAGAAGAAACGCTCTCGAATGGTCCTCTACTCAGACAAATGTCAACATGTTCTTCGCCAACAGTCACTACATACGTACCTGAAGAATACTTTATTGGAACCGAGAAATTGTTCGTAACACTAACAATTCGCGAGAGTACGTGTGGGTGCTGAAATTCCGACCCTCATTAGACCTGATTTAGTATGTTTCACTCCTTTTTTCACTTGGCTTTTTCGACAATACTAACAAAGGATTGTTCATTCAAATGGTTGTCTTCAGTCTGATTCTTTTCGCAAACCTACTCGTCCTTTATCCCTCACGTTATTGCGAAGTCACGAATGGGCTATGGTAAAATCGTCACGGAACTGGTACCGTTTCGCGCAGGAAACTATCTGTGGTGGAGGCAACATGAATCCACTTTACGCCATTAATAGGCGGCCTGTTTTCCTAGCTGATTGAACTACGGACAGGTATTTTGGACGTTCGAAAGTTGGCACTTTTCTTGTTCGTTACTCCGATAGCTAACGACTTCCTGACTCCTTCCATTGTGCAACCATTCCCAGTGTCCAAAATGCACTGATGGATTTCCTCTTGTCACAAATGCACCGGCAGACGTCTTGTGAATCAAGTTGGAGTGAACCATGGCAGTGCCGGAGGTCACTCTTGGTGAGGGATATGCGACGACGTGATCCTTTGTCAAATATTACTGTATTGAAGAGAACAGCAGGCCAGTATACGACTCTAAATAGGGCACTACTTCGGCCCCCAAGCCACGACAGCCATTCCCCGCCCACACCAATCATTATTGACTCTTTCTGTGCTCCGTTCTTTCATTCTTCGCACCCGCCGTACATCGATCCTTGTACCGATGGTGGCTTCTCGCGCCGCTCCACTTCCCCTGTAATCATTGCCTCTTCCCTTCAATTCCTTCCATTCGTACTATATTCAATCCTGCCTTTTCCGCCTACAGTATTATTATCGACTCCACCTTTCACCCCCTTTGACTACCCAGCCCATCCGTATCTGTCCTTCCATTCCTAATGCAATCTACCCTGTCACCTAACCGCCTTAGCTCCCCTTCTCGCGCAGTATTGTAGACCTACATTCAAGCCCTAACAATAGCTCGCTCCTATGTCCGCAGAACACGCACACAATTTGCAAGCTGCATCTCCGTTCGAATCCAAGTGAGGCAAAACCCTGTCGCGCGTCCATTATTGCAATTCAAGTAACTGTACCGGTACTGAAACTACCAACTGAACACACATCGTTGCATAAGCTGGTGTTTCTTCGCATCGTGTCTTGAATTATTCCCACTGGACTCGTCCACAAAACTTGGTTGCAATTCCTAGGTCGTTACCACTTGTTCTTTCACCACTATCGCTCAGAGTTCGAATAATTCATCGCTGATATGAACCGTACTACTGTACAATTCACCATCAGCAAGGCACAATTAGATCTCCACTTACAGCAATGCATTCCGATCTCGCTGTTACACGCTACCGGTATCCTAATGGTAGCGGTATCTAAAATTAGGAAATAGATATTTCAGTACAGTTGATTATTATTGGATGACCTCCCTTGCTACTAAATACTACTCGCTTCACGAATATTGCACAATAATTGTGTGCTGCGGCAGTACGGTGCTGTTCTTTCTGATGTTGCGAGCGCATTCGCGTGCGTCGTCTACTGTTTCCTCTGTCCGTGCACAGATGCATTCTAGATTCTACTTCGTGTCGTGTTTATCCGTCTTTCGTGTTGCGTGTGCAGATTTGTAGCTACAGCTATTAATTTCCTATCAGTAAGTTCTATTTCCCTCTTTTTTTCCTTCTTACTTTCAATTGGTAGTTCCTAATTTATCTCTGCTCACCGTGTTCTAGGTTTTAGTCGAAATCCGGGATAGGAATAAACAAGAAGAAATGGGACAGTAGTAGGGTTTTATTCGAATGAATTAGATTTTAGACATCTTCATTTCCTCGAACAGCCTTAAAGCTCGATGCCGAGACAGGTTAGGTACTTGTGTACATAAAAAAATAGAGTGTAAAATATCTAGTTTAGAAGTTTAGATTCCTAAGGGCTTGGAAATTTTCTATCTGAGTATTAAACTTAGCTAAAGTTTTTATCGTCTAGTGGCTAATCAGGAACAAGAATATAGCGTTCGTACATCTGCCGCGCCAGCAGGCCTTGTAAACGGAGGCGGATCGTCGAGGGAACGGCGATCGCCACGCCGAGACGCGTGTGGTTTTTGCGAGGTGGTATTACGCGCCGTCGGCCAAGAGCGAATAAGAACGTCACCAACTCAATAGCAAGGCGTAACGTACCATTGAAGTCACAAGACCACACCGCGCTGGCCATATGTAGCCAGGCGGAGCGAGACGCAAGCAGCGGCTGAGCACGTTAACGGAAGAACTCATAAAGAAATTATACAGTGGTACGCTTGCTTCTTGAGTGCTATACATCCTGTCTCAAGCGTAAGAAAGGTGACTACTCTTCCTTTAATTCATCCAGCCAGTGGGCAGCGCACAATGCTACCAAGGAGTACAAGTCTAACGAAACCGGTCACAAATAAGGCACTAAGTGCACTACCTGAATATCCGTAGAATCTGTTAATACATGTTCTTTGTTTTGAGTATTCATCTGTAAATTGACGTGGAGTTTATTTGAAATGTGCTCTTGTGATCGAATATATATCATGAATCAGCGTCATAATTATTACAATTCGTGAACGTTACACTGCTCTGTAAGTTGAAGGCCCAAAGTATACTCGCTAAAACTTGAGGTTTTAGCCATGCACACAACTTCGCTTTAAACTATCTCGCATAAACTCACAGCTCCACATCATGCTACTGTAATTAATTAACATTTTAAGGTGTCTAGTTTGTCCAAACAATGATGGTGTAGTGATTTGAGGCATTGAAATTTCATGTATACGGCTACGATGGGAGAGGGACTAATGTGACACAAGGAAACAGCAGATGAGAGGAATTGTGAGATTGGAGAAGACGTCAGACTACAGTTGGACAGGGAAGACGGTGTAGGGAGGGTTTGATGAGGCGGAGAAAGGTCGAGTCGACGAAGGAATTCAAACGAAGAGACATAGCAGTTGAAGAAGGGCGGGGGAGCACGAGAAAGCCAAGAACTGAGTCATCGGGGGGGGGGGGGGGGTATTAAACTGCGCTTTTTAAAGATACCACAGAAAATTGAAAACGACAACAGTAAAAAAATAAATAGAAAAGTCGCGTTAAACTTTGTCATTTGGGACAACACCTAAATCGATACATT